>ERZ773359.262-NODE-262-length-72484-cov-57.778348_pt1 | contig 72484 bp, 72 predicted proteins | sample MGYA00374955_ERZ773359 | MGnify/ENA primary metagenome ERZ773359 (study PRJEB29098, sample SAMN04486028) | biogas fermenter metagenome | study: EMG produced TPA metagenomics assembly of the Biogas fermentation microbial communities from Germany - Plant 4 DNA1... | reverse complement strand
AAAAACATTAGAAGAATCAAGGGAAGAAAATTTGTAGAATAATGTATCAAGGAATCTAGTCTTTTCGCGACTTAGATTCTGTGCTACCTGGAATCTTGCACGAGTAAGATTTTTAAGAGCTACAAATTTCTCATCGAGATTGACTTCTTTAGAGATTCGACCAAAGCGTAGATAATCGGCAATAACAAGAGTATCGATGTTATCGTTTTTAGGCAACTCAGGGTAAGCCTCTTTAAAAGCCTTAACCTGCTTTGCGTTTAGAATGTGTACCTTAACGCCCCATTTCCTTAAGAAATCGTCATTACGAAGAAGTAGAGCCAAATGATCTGCATAAACAGATGTTGATTCCATACCAATAGAAACGGCTTGAAAATCCTCTGTTGTTAAGGTGTTTCGTAATTTATCAAGCAGTTTATTGGCACCATCGTGATTATTAGGAATAGAGAAAACCGTTAAAGTATCACCATGAGAATTAGTAAAACGAACAACATTACTTTTTTTACTAACATCGATACCTACAAAGAGAGTGTTCAACATAGAATTCACCTCACTTTCAAGATAGATTAAGAAACCAATAAAACAATGCCCTTGGGACTGTGGCAGCGACACCCTCGCATATATGAATAAGCTCCTGTGGTGCATGCACGAACCCTCCCTGCAATTAAAGGGACACCTAATCAGGAGAAAACAGCTAGTGGTTAGAAGAAAACACACAGCCAAGGGGAACTGACTTTTTAAGAATAAACCCGAAGGCTAAACAAGGAGGCTCTGAACTTTCCTTAATGGCTTCTACCATCATTAAACCACAGACATTGTTATTGGTCTATACAAAGGAAATAAAAAAGAGACAATAGATTGCAAGGCTATTATCTCTATAAAAATATATAATATTTCCTTGCAATTACTATTATACGAGGAGGCTCAATATGATAATTGATTGCCACATACATGATAGCAAATATTCTAGCGATAGTAAGCTGGATTTATATGAAGCAGTTAAGGAAGCTAAACGCATAGGATTAGACGGTATATGCGTTACCAACCATGATAATAATCTTCTTAGAAACGAAATTGGAGATTCTGCCTATATAGATGGAGTACTGGTTCTAGTAGGAGCTGAAGTATTGACCTTTGAAGGAGATATACTGACCTTTGGGTTAAAGGAAATACCTAAGGAAATGGTTAGTGCGGAGGAGCTTTTAAATTTAGTGAAGAAGAGTAAAGGGATTGCCATTGCTGCCCATCCCTTTAGAAATAACAATAGAGGAATAGGAAACAATATGATAAGATTAGCCCATCTATTAACTGGAGTAGAAGCCTTCAATGGAAGCACTTACTATGAACATAATATGGAGGCTTACAGATTAGCTAGTGAACTAAACCTTCCTGTTTTAGGAGCCAGTGATGCCCATAGGTTGAAAAAATTAGGTACCTATGCCACTTGTTTTGAAGACACTATTAGGGATCATATAGATTTTATTGAAGCAGTAAAATACTCAAATTATTATCCTGTAATGCGAAAAGGGAATGAATTTGTTTTAGCATTTCCTGAAAAAGGAGCAGGTGAAGAATGTTTAGCTTCAATTTAAATAAGCTTATGAATAAAAAATCAAGTGGCCTTTGCCACTTGATTTTTTAAATTAATGAAACTATTCTTCAATTTCAATTTTTCCACCAGAGTAAGACCCATCATCATAATTCTGGTTAAATTTGATGACACTAGGGTCAAAACCACGTTCTTTTAATCTCTTTACAATACCTTCTTTCATATTGTTTCTTTCAAAAGGATTAGCCGTTTCCTTAACACCTTCTACTACCTCATACCATTTTTCGAAGGGTATACCAATTCCTATTTCATTAAATTGCCAGTCTGCAACTAAACGGGTTCCAGGACATAATAAAGTTATATTTATATCTTTAGTATTATATGGATAGGTGGTTAAGTCCTGACAAACTGCTTGCAGTCCACAAGTTCTCAAGTTATTTGTATAGCCATTGAAGTAGGCATGTCCTTGTATCATTCTCATTATATTATATGGTGAGCTTACTACAATTACCACATCAGGTTCTACATTATGGTCTACATAGTTTTCAAGGGGCATAACTGCAATGCCATATGGCTCTTCTTTTAAAAATAACATGCTATCACTAATGCTTTTTGATATTTCCACACTGTGATATATATTTTTGCTAAACCTTGCTTTTCCACTTGCCATTGGTTCAGGTACTTCTCTCATCTTTAAAGCCATGGCCCCATTAGGACATGCTTGATTATCTTTGGTCAGTTTCATAGCTTTGCCTTTACTTGCAAGTTGTACTGAGTTGCAATAGGTTACTTTACGATCCCTTTGAGGAACGTTAAAGCTCTTGAATTCTTCCTCATCAAAGAAAAATTTAACCCCTACTGGTTTGCGGTCTAAATCCAAATATGATTCAATTATATCTACACTAAGCTTGATATCCATATTTTCCCCCCTATTAAATTAATATATCAATCAACTCTTCTCAATTATATCATTAAATAAAATTAGGATTAATTATAAATCTTAATGGAAATCAATTTAATATTGATAAAATTTATTTTGAGCTATATCTATGAAGATGTGGGCAATGAAACAACAAACCTTATTGTAAGGGATTCCATGAAGGCATATTTGAAAGTAAAATAAGAGCAGAATAAGTAGTAATAACTAAAATCCCCTAAACTTGTGAGTTAGAGGATTTTGCTTTTCCCCTTTGAAGGAAGCGGGTTTTTTGTGTTTACTAAAATGATATAATATATAATGATTTAATGATACAGGAGGGATCATGAGAGTATGGAATATAAAATAATGATAGTTGAAGATGATATTACCATAGCAAAGCTTCTTGGTGCCTATATTGAAAAGTATGGATATAAAACTATTATTGTTAATGATTTTGATAAAATTTTGGATATATTTGTTGAGATAAATCCACATCTTGTTTTACTTGATATTAATTTACCTAAATATGATGGCTATTATTGGTGTAGAAAGATAAGACAGATATCTACAAATCCTATTATTTTAATTTCTGCCCGGGATGGTGAAATGGACCAGGTAATGGGAATAGAAAGCGGTGCAGATGACTATATAACGAAGCCCTTCTATTATGATGTGGTTATTGCCAAGATAAAAAGCCAGTTAAGACGTTGTTATGGTGAATTTGCACCTGATAAATCAAAGGAAAGAAAAGTTGAGCTTGAAGGACTGATCCTGTATCCTGAAAGGCCGGAATTATTCTTTAATGGGAATTCAACTATGCTGACTAGGAAGGAGGCTGTACTTGCTGAAATATTAATTGGTATGTCTCCCAGGGCTGTAAGTCGAGATATACTTATGGAAAAGCTTTGGGATGATAAGACCTTTATTGATGAAAATACACTAAATGTCAATGTGGCACGTCTTAGGAAAAAGCTCCAAGAAATAGGCATTGACAAGGCTCTTGAAACGGTAAGAGGATACGGATACAGACTAAATGTAAGCTGGAGGAATGAATGATGAAAATTTACTTACTCGAGCATCTTCCGTTTATATTTTTTTATTTTTTTATTATTTTTTTACTCATTATTTATAGGAATATAGGAGGATTTGAAACTTTAGAAAATACCTATTACTTTATATTTCTTATCAGCTTTCTTCTAGGAGTATTCTTAATATATCGCTATTTTTCCCACAAAAGATTATATGATAAATTAAAAAAGATGCCTAATAGGCTTGAAGATAGCTTGTCATCAGCAGGAACAAGCCCTGTGGCGGAAGGTATTAATAGGCTTCTTAGGGTACAATATAACCTATATCAGGAATAAATACAGATGTACAAGCGTAAACAGGCAGAACATTTAACCTTTATCCACCAATGGGTTCATCAAATGAAAACACCTTTATCTGTAATTCACTTAATACTGCAAGAAAAAGAAGGGGACCCTTATGTAGAAAATATAAGACAGGAAATAGAGCGAATTAATAGAGGGTTAAACGTGGCTCTTAGTATGGCAAGGTTTTGGAGGTAAAGGACCAGGGTGTAGGTATTCCCAAAAAGGATATACGTCGGGTTTTTGAGCCTTTTTATACAGGGGAAAATGGGCGAAGATTTGGTGAATCTACAGGTATGGGCTTATATCTTGTAAATAAAATATGTCAAAAATTAGAACACAAAATTGAGATAAAATCAAAGGTAGGAGAAGGAACTTCCATTAAAATAATCTTTATTGATTGAAATATTATTACAATTATGTAAGGTTAGTGTAATGATAATCGATAGCAAGGGGTGCACATATATCTTAAAATAAATGTATCAAAAGATGAAAGGATGATTGATGTTGGAGATTTTAAAGTTAAATCATATTTACAAAATATATGGAGACAAGGTACAACATAGTGCACTGAAAGATATTAATTTGAGTATTGAAAAGGGAGAATTTGTTGGAATAATGGGACCTTCTGGTAGTGGGAAGACAACTCTTCTAAATGTGATTTCCACCATTGATGCACCTACTTCTGGTGAGGTATTGATAAATGGTGAAAATCCTTATAAGCTGGACAGTTCAGAGCTAGCATTATTCAGGAGAAGGAAACTTGGATTTGTTTTTCAGGATTTTAACTTAATTGATACATTAACAATTGGTGAGAATATTATACTTCCTTTAACACTAGATGGGCAGAGAGTTTCCACCATGGATAAAAAATTAAAGGAGGTAGCAGCTAGGCTTAATATAGAAAACATTATTAGTAAAAGAACCTATGAAGTATCAGGAGGACAGGCTCAGCGTACTGCCATTGCCCGTGCAATTATTCACTCACCCTTACTTCTTTTAGCAGATGAACCTACAGGGAATCTAGATTCTAAGGCAGCAAAAGATGTGATGGAGCTATTTGAAAGCATCAATAGGGATACAGGGGTTACTACTGTCATGGTAACACACGATCCTAAGTCAGCAAGTTACTGTCACAGGGTGATGTTTATAAAGGATGGACAGTTCTTCAATGAGATTCATCGTGGTGATAGCCACCAGAAGTTTTATCATGAAATTCTAGATGTTCTTTCCCTACTTGGTGGTGAAGCAAGATGACATTTACTAAATTTGCCTTAAATAATGTAAAACGAAATGGAAGGGTATATTTGGCCTACTTCTTAAGTAGTGTTTTTACTATTATGGTATTTTTCTCTTTTGCTGTTAATTTGTTTCACCCTGTTATTGCAGGTAAGAGTGGCGGAGCCATTGAACTGATAATGGGGCAAACAGAGGCAGCTATACTGGTATTTTCATTTTTATTTATTCTAATTTCTGTAGGTGCCTTTTTGAAAGTTAGGAGCAAGGAATTTGGAATTCTAATGATACTAGGAATGTCCAAAAAACAGCTTAGACGATTGATTTTTCTGGAAAATATGATAATAGGATGCCTAGCTATTGCTACCGGAATCACCATTGGATTAGTATTTTCAAAGTTTTTATTGATGCTTTTAAGTAGTATTTTGGCTTATGATTCCTTATCCTTTTATTTACCATATCAAGCAATATTGCTAACTATAGTATTCTTTGTACTAATATTTTTGGGTATTTCAGCCTTAACTCCGCTTATAATACGCACAAACAGTATCATTTATCTTTTAAAGGGAGCAAAAAAGCCTAACAGGGAGATAAAGTTTTCTATAATTCAATCTGTATTAGCTTTATTTTTATTAGGTACAGGATATTTTATGGCCATATCTCCTCACCTATACGATATAAATCCATTTTTGAACAGAATAGTTTTATTCATTGAAAAGATACCATATGTAGAAGTTATATTAACAACTTCTGTAGTTGTGGGAACTTATTTGTTTTTCTCACAGTTTAGTATTTTAGTATTAAACTGGTTAAAGAAAAATAGAAGCTTCTACATGTATAAAAGTAATATACTTTGGATTTCAGATTTAATTTATAGGATAAAGGATAATGCCCGCATGCTTTTTCTAGTAACTATTCTTTCTGCAGTTGCCTTTACTGCCATAACAGGTGTATATGCCCTAAGTTCAGTGGTTAGGGATGAATCCCTAAAGGATAATCCATTTGCCCTCACTTATACATCCTATAGCAGCAATGATCAAGAATTAGAGCAGGTAAAAATAATTGATGAAATGCTAGAAAACCATGGCTTTAAGTATGAAAAGTATAAAAGTGAAGTTATTAAGCAGGTTTCAAAGGACAATTATACAGTCCATATTATTAAGCAGTCAGATTATAATAAGAGGGCATCAGCACTGGGATTAGATCTGGTGGCTTTGGATAAGGACCAGGCCTTATTAGTTCCTGTATATGTAAGATTTGATCCTAAAAGAGATAAAACCTTGATTCAGAAAAACATAAGTCTTGATGAGGGTCAAATAAATCTTGAAGTAGTTGGAGTAGCACCAAAAGTTATATTCTATTCAGGTCTCTTTAGAAATCTAGTTGTTGTTAATGACGAAACCTACAATGAAATAAAATATATTGATGAAAGATACCACTCCTATTCCTATGATATTTATGACTGGTTAAATACCCTTGAAGTTACTGAAAAGCTAAGGGAAATACTGGGAGTAGGTGAACATGGCAAATATTTCTGGTCAACTAGGATAGAAGGATACATGTTGGAAAATCAAAACAAGAAATTATTCTTATATGTGGGTTTCTTTTTAGGTGCAATATTCTTTTTAGGTGCTAGCAGCTTCCTGTATTTTAGATTATATACTGATTTAAACCAGGAAAAGGACAAATATATAGGTTTGTCAAAAATAGGCTTAAGTTTTAAGGAAATAAAAAAGGTTGCAAGTATTCAAATTTCAGTCTTGTTTTTTATACCTTACATTCTTGCAAGTATTCACACCTATTTTGCAATACAAGTGTTGCAGACAGTATTATATTCCTCAGTTTTAAGTCAATTCTTAGTAGTTGTAGTGGTATTTTTAATATTAAATCTTATTTACTATATTTCCGTTCGTACACGATATATAAATTACCTGAAACGATTTGTGGTGATGTAAATCTATCTACTTGATTTAACCCTCGATATGTATAATGGGGACATATCGAGGGTATGTTTATATGGAAAATTAAATCCCATGTCGGGAGAGTAAGGTAGATGATGCTCCAGGTGTAATATTGATTAGAATGCTGCTTGTTTTTGCATCAATGGTTGTTACGGTCTTTGCTGTTGTTCTTCAAAAGATGATGAAAGATGCTGTAGATATAAAAAATAACAATGACTTAACGATATGAGGTGAATAATATGGCAATTATAGTTAATCTTGATGTGATGTTAGCCAAAAGGGAAATTACTGTCAAGGAACTTTCTGAAAAAGTTGGAATAACCATGGCTAATATTTCCATATGTATCTGATTTCATTACTTAATAAGAAAAAAGCAAATTGACACTACAATAACAAAAAATTATTGACATATGCTCAAAATCAATTATAATTAAAGTAAGTGAACATATGCGCAAAATTATTAAAATAGATTAAGGGTGTTAATAAATGGCAAGACCTAGAAAAAGGAGAAGGGTTTGTGGTGTACCTGTTTATAAAACATTTGGACCTTTAAATAGATCGGACAGAAATGAGGAAGATATAAAATTGACTGTTGAGGAGTATGAGGTTATTCGTCTTATAGATCTTGAAGGACTTGAACAGGAAGAATGTGCTGAAGTAATGGGTGTTGGAAGGTCTACGGTTCAAAGAATGTACGTTGCAGCCCGGAAAAAGATTGCAGACAGCTTAGTAAATGGAAGGGTTTTGAAAATTGAGGGAGGAGATTATGTAATTTGCAATATAAATTGTAGCAAACGCATACCTTGCTGTAAGATGGGCTATAGACATGGTAGAAAAATAAATAGATCTATACCTTAAAGCTTTTATTATTAATCCAGGTATGAAGCTGGTATTTTCCAGCATTTTTTTATAAATATTTTTATTTTAATAATATTAAAACAATTTTTATAAAAGTAAATATTATAAAATTAAAAAGGGGGAGTTTCCATGTCTTATTCACCTAAATTATCATCATCTTTTAATGATACATATTTAAGAAGCAATCATGTATCGTCCCAGTCTGGTATGTGTTCTTTTTGTACCGAGGAATGTAATGGAACATGTGAGATTGCTTTAGCTGCTGTTTTAGGAAAACGAACAGTTTATCCAACTAATACAGGAAACAATCAAATTGCTTCAGAAAAGAATTATCCAATTGATTTTTCACATTTTAATATCAATGGCCGTGTTTTTGGTGCTATTGGGGCAAATCCTACTCATGAAGAAGCTAACATATATAATGTAAAGTTAGAAAGGGAATATGGGAAATTTAATCCTGTAAAAATAACTATGCCCATTATTTTACCTGCCTTAATAAAATTAAACTGGAAGGATTATTTTGGTGGTGCTGCCATGGCAGGAGTGACATGTGTGATTGGGGAGGATGCTAGGCAAAAGGATCCAAATTTAAAAGTAGAAAATGGCAAGATTGTTGAGTTTGCTGCCTTAAAAGAAATGCTGGATTCTTTTAGAAAATATTATAGGGGATATGGACAAATTGTACTACAGTGCAATACTGAGGATGATATGCTTGGACTTCCTGAATATGCAATTAGAGAACATGATATTGAGGCAATAGAATTTAAATTTGGACAAAGTGCAAAAGGAACACAACCGGTTCATAAACTAAAAAACAGGGAAGAAGCATTAGAAAAGCAGAAACAAGGAGCTTTAGTATTTCCAGATCCTATGGATCCTGAAATTATTAAGAAAGAGGAGGAAGGAATTTGTCCAAACTTCTATTCCTATTCAAGATTACCTTTATGGGACGAAGAATATTTGATTAACAGAATTGAGCAATTAAGAGAAATGGGGATTAAAAATTTCTACTTTAAAATGGCTGGCTATGATAGAAAGGATATAGAAAGAGTAATAAGGATTGGAAGTGAAGCCCAAGTTGATATGATAACCTTTGATGGTGCAGGAGGAGGTTCAGGATACAGCCCATGTAAGATGATGAATGAATGGGGACTTCCTGCCATATTGTTAGAAGATGTTGTTTGTAAAGTTGTAGACAAGTTAAAGGCTGAGGGCAATTATATACCTGCTATTACAATTACAGGGGGATTTGCTTCTGAAGATCAAGTATTTAAATCACTTGCATTTGGAAATGGAATAGTTACCTCAGTAGGAATATGTCGTGCCTCCATGGCTGCTGCTATGACAGGCAAGAACATTGGAGAAAGGATTAAAGCAGGAGAAATTCCTAAGAATATGGACAAATTTGGCAGTACCGTAGAAGAACTATATGGTGACTTGGCAGATTTAAGAGCCATATATGGAAAAAAGGCAAACGAGTTTTCTCTAGGAGCAGTTGGAGTATTTTCATATTTAAATAAGATTGCTTTTGGCTTAAAACATTTTGCAGCATTAAATCGTAAATTTGATATATCTTATTTAGACAGAAGTGATTTAATTCCTTTAACTGAAGAAGCAAAAAAACTTGTTGCAGGCAAATGGTTAGAATAAAACAATATAGAATACTTGTAGTAAAAATATATCCTTGATATGTTCTATGAACATATCAAGGATATATTTATTACGAATATAAACTATGCTGTTATGATTATTGTATAATAATCTTAGAGGCGGTTAAGAAATTTATTTAGTGCTTGAGGGGGTCTAAAATGTCAGATAAAAAAGAATTTATTAGAGGAAGTTTTAACAGCACAAGAAAAGACAGGCCTAAAGCTAATGTAGATTTTATTACTGTAGATATAATAAAAAAGGTTAATAAATTTCACAGGGGATTTGATGAATATTTGGAAACACCATTACATAATCTGATGAATTTAGCAAAACACTTAGGCTTAAAAGATATTTTTGTAAAGGATGAGTCATACAGGTTTGGCTTAAATGCCTTTAAGGTTTTAGGCAGTGCTTATGCTATTGGAAAGTATTTAGCAAACAGATTAGGACATGATATATCAGAAGTATCCCTTAAATATTTACGTTCTAAGGAGGTAAAGAAAAAGCTGGGGGAAATTACCTTTGTAACAGCAACAGATGGGAATCATGGTAGAGGGGTAGCCTGGGTTGCTAATCAACTAGGTCATAAATCTGTAGTTTATATGCCGAGAGGTTCATCACTTATAAGGTTAAATAATATAAAAAAAGAAGGTGGAGATGCTTACATAATTGATGGAAATTATGAAGATGCAGTTAAGCTATCAGAAGAGATGGCTAAGGAAAATGGATGGGTACTTATACAGGATACTGCATTGGAAGGCTATGAAGCAATTCCTACATGGATAATGCAGGGCTATGGAACAATTATTTATGAAGCAATGAAACAACTGGCTGAATATGGTATAAATAAACCAAGCCATGTATTTTTGCAAGCTGGTGTAGGGTCTTTTGCAGGAGCCATGCTTGGATATTTGGTGGACAAGTTTGGAGAAGACAAGCCCACAACAATTATAATGGAGGCAGATAAGGCAAATTGCTTATATTTATCATCAATGGAAGGCAAGAGGGTAGTAGTAGAAGGTGATATGCCTACTATTATGGCAGGCTTAGCTTGCGGTGCACCAAATACAATAAGTTATGACATACTGATGGATTATGCAGATGCCTTTCTATCCTGTCCAGACATTGTAGCAGCTAGGGGTATGAGAATATTGGCATCACCCCTTAAAGGAGACCCACAAATAATATCAGGAGAATCTGGCGCTGCTGTAGGAATAGGTGTAATTAGCCTATTAATGGAAAGAAAAGAATATAAGGACTTAAGGCAAAGGCTGGGTCTAGATGAGAAATCAGTAGTTTTAATAATAAATACGGAAGGGGATACAGATCCCAAAAAATATAGAGATATTGTTTGGGATGGGGATTATTGTTCCTTGTAAATAAGCTTGTCAAAATAAAGTATATTTAATTTAAGAATATTTGCCATGAAGATAAGATAAAATTTTGAGAAGATAAACCCATTTAAGAATATTGACAATATTGTGACATTGACAATTATAACCAAGATAATGTATACTAAAAGTGATAAGTTTACATATGTTGAATAAGCACATCTATAATAATAAATGAGGGATAACTGATAGAATTATCATGTTTAAACAAGCTACCTGCCTGCCTACTGGATCTTATAAAATATTTCCCACACAGCTATAAATGGACAATAAAAGTGAATATGTACATTAGGTTTAAAAGGTGAAGGGGTGGAAAAAATGGCTATGGCTACTACTAAAAGCCCAAAGGAACTTTTAGAAGAAAGAAGGGCCCGTGTGGAGGCTGCTATCAACCTTGAAGAACCTGACCGAGTGCCTTATTCCGGACTGGGAGGGGATATTATACCAGCCTTTGCTGGCATAACCCACCATGAATACTGTTATGATTATGAGAAGACCAGGGAAGCAACAATAAAGTTTCACAAAGAATTTCCTTGTGATTGGAGTTTTGCTTCAGGCTTTACTGGTGTAGGGGTACCTCCACTTACTCTTGCCTTGGCTGACAAACCAGATTTAGCAGTAACCTTTGGTATAAATGGTAATACCCATGATATTTTAGGAGATGTGTGTACAAAATATCCTGGAAGGGAATTAGGTGAAAATTCATCTCCCCAATTTATAGGGGGTACCTTTATGGAACCAGAGGAATATGACCAATTAGCACAAGATCCTGTCGGATTTACAGCTGAGGTTGTACTACCCAGAATTTGCAAAAATTTAAGAAACCCAAGAGATGCTGCAGCTACCTGGGTAAGGATGGGCATGGAAGCAGTGAAGGCTGCAGCAGCTGGGCAACAATTAGCTGCAGATATGGAAAAAATAGGAATACCTACATTACCACTTGGCTTTGGTATGGTTCCCTTGGACATGATAGGGGACGGATACAGGGATTTTACAAATGTAATGCTGGATTTAAGAAGATATCCAGACAAGGTTAAAAAAGCCTGCGATGCAATGTTAGAACATATCATAAACATTGGTTTATCTTTAAAGCCCATGGGTGCTAAAATTGCCTTTATTGCACTACACCTAAACGAGTACTTATCTCCTAAGCTTTATAAAGATTTCTACTGGCCATATTTAAAGGAAATTATCACAAGGTACTATGAAGAAGGAATAAAATCTTTAGTATTCTTCGAGGGACAGCATGAGCATCATCTGGAGACAATTTTAGAATTGCCTAGAGGTTGGGGTGTAGCTTATTTTGAAAAAACTGATGTGGTAAAGGCTAAGGAAGTTTTAAAGGATCATACCTGCATTATGGGAGGAGTACCCATTAGCCTAATAGTTACTGGAACACCTGCACAAATAGATTCTTATGTTAAAGATCTAATGGAAAAAATGAAACCCGGTGGCGGATACATACTATGCACCAGTGTTGGGTCGGCACCAAGAGAAACTCCATTAGAAAATATTAAGGCCCTGATTGAGGCTGTAGAAAAATATGGTAGTTATTAATTTTTTGAGTCCAGTTTAGGCTAAGGCTTAAACTGGACTTTAATATTTAAACTGCCAACAATCTATTATAATTGTCCCATATTATGTGATATCATTGGGTATATAAGATAGAAAACCTGGTTAAATATAGATGATAAAATTAAAAGAGTGTGTTTAAATTGGTAGGAGTAGAAATTGATAAGAATGCCCCAAGATCAGTATGGTATAATATATTGGTTGAAGATACAGAGGATACCTTTTATAAAGCTATAGATAGTGGATGTACAGTAGTCCAAGAGCTCATGGCAGTAGCTGATTATGGTGTTTCAAATGCAATTTTCATGGAGCCTTTTGGATATATATGGATGCTGTATCAAATTAATAAAGAAGTTAGCCTTGAAGAGAGAAGGAAAATATGGGAAGAGGAAGAGGGTAAAAGCTAGTAACTGAACATATTTGGAGTGATTATGATGCGGATTATTATTTCACCTGCTAAAAAGATGAAGATAGACAATGATGACTTTGAACATCGCCATATGCCAGTACTCCTGCATAAAACCCGGGAGCTTTTAACCTATTTAAGGAGCTTAAGCTATGATGAATTAAAGGACATGTGGAAGTGTAATGATAAAATAGCAAGGTTAAACTATAACCGTATTAGAAATATGGATTTATACAATAGTTTAACACCTGCCATTCTGTCCTTTGAGGGGATACAATATCAATATATGGCTCCTGGAGTATTTGAGTATGATGAGTTAGATTATATAGATGAGCACTTACGGATACTGTCTGGCTTTTATGGTGTTTTAAGACCCTATGATGGAGTCACACCCTATAGGCTGGAGATGCAGGCTAAGCTTATAAATTGGATACATAAATCATTATATGACTTTTGGGCTGATGATATAGCTAAATATCTATTTTCAGAAAGCAGATGCATTTTAAATTTGGCATCTAAAGAGTATAGTAAGTGTGTTTCCAGGTATATAACTAAAGATATAAGATTTATCACTTGTATCTTTGGTGAAATAAATGATGGCAGAGTAATCCAAAAAGGAACCCTTGCAAAGATGGCAAGGGGAGAAATGGTACGCTTTATGGCAGAAAACAAGATAGTTAATGTGGAGGATATTAAAGAATTTAATAGATTAGGCTATGTTTATAAGGAAGAATTATCTAATGAAAATACTTATGTTTTCATAAAATAAGATGGATATAATATCTGTAGGGCATAAATTTAAGGCTCATACAGATATTTTTATTTTGGCTAAAAGCATAATTATCCAATTTAGGTATAATTGTTGTAGCTGAAACAAGGGAGTGGTAAGATGCTGGATGATGTATATAAGGAATATGGAGGATACTTTTATGTACCCATGACTCAGGGCTATAGTGTAGCAGTTCCTGTTACAATTGGCTGTAGTTGGGACAAATGTCTCTATTGTGATTTAAATCAAGGTAATAGGTTTAAGGTTTTAGGATTAGAAGAAATAGATAAGAGGTTAAATATTTTATATAAATTTTATTCTAATAGAAGAAGACCTGTAGAAAGGGTTGTTTTGGCAGGAGGAAATCCTTTTTGTTTAAATACTGATATTTTAATGCAAATAATCCATCTAATTAGAGAGTATTTTCCTCATGTAAAAAATATTAGCTCCTTTGCTAGAACTGATGACATTTTAAGGAAAAGCAAAGAGGAGTTGCTTGCTCTAAAAAAATTAGGTATAGGAGAATTATCCATAGGGGTGGAATCAGGTAATGATGAGATATTAGCCTTCCATAATAAGGGGGTTACCAGAGAGGATAATTACAGGGCTTTAAAAAGGCTAGAAGAGTGTAATATTAGCTATTCAACCTATATCATGCTAGGCCTTGGCGGCAAAAGGCTTAGCAGGGAAAATGCCATAGACACAGCTAGCCTATTGTCAATGCTGAATCCACAAGTCATTATTGTAGTTACCCTGGTACTATTTAAAAATGCAAGACTAGTGGAAAAAGTAAGAAGGGGAGAGTTTGAAAGATTAAACACATTGGATTCAATTAAGGAAGAAAAGCTATTACTAGAGAATCTACAAATGAAAAATACCATTTTCAATGCAACCCACAAAACCAATGCAATAATATTAAAAGGGAGATTACCAGAACAAAAAGCAATGTTACTTAGAAAGATAAATAAGGCCTTGGAAGAGTATGATCTTAAAAGCATTAGGAATAGAGATATATATAGATGGAAGAATTGGTCCTTAGAGTAAAATCCCTGATTTTTAATGTAAAAAAGCTCCTTTTATGAAATATTCAAAGGAGCTTTCCTTATTAATCATTTACTAATAATATTATAAATCACCTGGGCTGCTTCTGCCCTTGTGGCCATAGCCTTAGGCTTAAGCTTACTGCCATTGCCTTGAACAAGGCCTGCTTCTACAAGATATTTTATAGCTTCTACTGCATAATCACTAATTTCGCCTATATCACTGAAGTCTTCAAATTTTTTAGCCAGCTCTACATATTCTGGAAGTTTTCCTAATTTATCTAAAACACGATATAGGACTACAAACATGTCTTGGCGTGACATATTTTTTTCAGGTAAAAATAGATTGTTTCCTACTCCAAGAACAAGTCCAATACTTTTTGCTGTTCCAAGATATTTAGTATAATATCTGTTCCCAGCATCTGAAAAATTATTAGTTACATGGGTATCAGCCTTTATACCAAAAGAATTCATTACTATAATTAGGAAATCAGCACGAGTAATATTTCTTTTTGGAGCAAATTTGCCATGTCCTACACCATTTATGATGTCTTTTTCATGAAGGCTATCCACAGCTTCTATAGCCCAGGCCTGTCCTCTGTTAACATCATAAAAATAGTTAGATTGGCCTGTGCCAATAATTAATTCCTTGCTTTCATGGTGGAGCCTGTCTAAAGCAGTAACTGCATAAACTACATCATCAAGGTTACTGTTTGTTCTATCTATAAATTCTTGGACTTTTTTGTTGCTTTTTTTTACAGTTGCTATAAGTTCTATAGCAGCTCTGTTAGAATTAATATCTAATATGTTTCCCTTGTTTGTTCTATAAATAGCATAATAACTGGTGTTTTCATCATTATCAATCCATGATAGTTTATTGCCGTAAGAAAGAGCTTCTATCCTTCCATCAGTTGGCCTTGCTGGTGCCTGTCCACCTTTCCAGTCCATTACAGGAACCAAAGCCTTTGTAGACCATAGGCTATTTTTTATTGTGTTTACGACATCCTGTTTATTAGCATCATAAAAGTTTTTAAACCTAAACATGATGCTGCCCATAACTTCAGTTTTGCCAGTATTAAATTTATGCTGTCTAGCAAATTCCTCTATAGCCAAATTATTTTTAAAGTATATATCCTCATCATCATTTACCTTATATAAGGCTTGGCCAATATAAAGGTGTACATTTTTATCCTTTATAATATTAGACCACCAGCTTGCAATTTCCCCATAGGGAACATATGGATTAGCAAAGGAGAAATAAACCTGAGGTGCAATATAGTCTATTATCTCCTCTTCTACCCATTTCTTAGTATCAGCAAAGCTTCTATCATAGTTGGGTACACCGGCCCTGGTATTTGAACCTCTTTCATCATCCTGCTTATTTCTCCATACAGCAGCCGGACTTATACCAAACTTTACCCAAGGTTTTGCCTTTCTTATTTCCTGAGAAATCTCTTTTATTAGAAGATAGGTATTATTTCTTCTCCAGTCTTCTTTATCAGAAAAATTCTCTAAATTATATTTATTAAAGGTATTATCGTCATCCAATTCTCCTATATATTTTTCATGGTAAAAATAATCATCAAAGTGTATTCCATCTATATCATATTTTTTTACTACTTCCATTACCCTATCCTTTACCCATTTTCTTGCCTCTGGAATACCTGGATCTACAACAAATCTGTCATATGCAGTCCTTATCCAATCGGGATGTTCTCTGTAAACACTTTTTTCTATATTAAGAGATTCAATTGTTGCACTATTAGTATTCATTGATACCCTATATGGATTAAACCAGGCATGTATTTCAAGATTACGCTTATGGGCTTGTTCTACTGCAAAGGCCAAGGGGTCAAAGCCTGGATCTTTACCAAAGGTTCCTGTAAGATAACGGGACCAGGGTACTATATCAGACTTATAGAAGGCGTCTCCCTCTGGACTTACTTGAAGAAAAACAGCATTCATATTCATGTCAACAGCCTTATCCAAAATGGCAATAAGTTCATTCTTAGTTCTTTCTATTCTTTCCTTGTCATTATTTATATTTATTGTTTCTGTGGAGGGCCAGTCCAGATTCAGGGTAGTTGAAATCCAAGCCCCTCTAAGCTGCCTTTTAGCTATAGAATTTTGCATATATTCCTTGTATGGGTCCCAAGGATTTGATATTGCAAAGCTATAGGTAGGCAAGGCTACTAATACTAGAACCATAGCTAAGAAGAATATCATAAATTTGCTGTAACTACTTTTACTTAACATTTAATTCCTCCTTTGTAGTGTAAAATTGGCTATTTACATGAGATAATTCTATCAAAGGCTGCTACAGATTTATAGCAGAATAAATTACCAAAAATTCCATAAAACAGGCAAATTTCTAATGGATTGAATATATAAATTTTTTTTAAAGGGGTAAGTATATTGTAGAAAATTGTACATTCTATAGGCAGACTCTCCCATTAAAGGTGAGTGAAAGAGGAAGAGATTAAATGTGGAAAAGGAGGAAGGAAGATGGAATACTTATTTTTGTGCTATCCTAGATGAACTACATGCAGAAAGGCCAAGGCATGGCTTGATGAGAAGAATATACAATATGAGGAAAGGAATATAAAAGAAGATAATCCCACTGAAGATGAGCTAGCTGCATGGATTAAAAGAAGTGGCCAGCCAATTAAAAAATTTTTCAACACCAGTGGAAAGCTATATAGGGAATTAAATGTTAAGGAAAAGATTAAAAACGCGTCAGAGGAGGAGCTGATAAAACTTCTTTCCACAGACGGCATGCTTGTGAAAAGGCCAATTTTAGTAGGCAAAGACAAGGTATTGGTATCTTTTAAAGAGGATGAATGGGAGAAAGAATTGTTGGAATAATAAAAATGGGTCTATACAAGGCAAGTATTTACAAAGTAAATAAAGGAGAATTTACGTGGACAAGAATATATTAGAAATTTTAGATAAAAGTAATCCTCCTTTAGCAGATAGGCTAAAATTTTTGGAGGAGCTATACTGGGCTAATTGGGAAGAAGTTGGTTCAGATAATCTTGAAAAGATATTTGGGTATTTGACATCTAGGAATTTGGAAGTTGAAGAAATGGCAAAAGCCTTATCGCTATACAACAATGTAGCAGGAGCTTATACTGATAAATTTGCCAATATAATAGGAAATTACTATAGGGAAGATAAAATTAAATTTTTTAAGGCTCTAAACTTAAATAAGGATGAGGCTATTTATCTGGTGTATATATTTAAAATGCTAAAAATATTTAAAGATGGAGATAAGGAATATGAAGAAGTAAAAGATTTAAATAAATTAACAGATGAGGAATTGGATACAGCCAACATGTTCTTTACCATGTATAGAACTATTTGCCATACCTGAGTATAGATATATAGGAAGTTTTCCTACTAAATAATTTGGTTTAATCCAGCATTAAGAATAATATATGCTGGATTTTTTATTTAAAATTGCTGTTCATAATATAGTTCATGTTAAAGAGACTAATAAGGGAAAGAAATATAAAATTATTTTTGTAATTTTCAAATTGACAATAAATTGTCCAAATGCTAAAATGAATGGGTAATCGTTTAACTAAAATTATAATGTTAATAAAAAACAGAGGAGGAGTCAAATTCAACTAAGAAAAATATTAATATGTTTGTTATTTTGCTTATACCTATTGGTATAGCCATTAATTTCGTAGGAGCTCAAATTACCCATGCTTTAAAGCTACCTGTTTACCTTGATGTTATTGGTACTGTTTTAGTTGGTGCATTATGTGGACCTTTCTTTGGAGCCATAGCTGGTGGTCTTACTAATGTTGTAACTAGTATAACTGCTCCAACAGAACTTCCCTATGCTATAGTTAGTATGGAAGTAGGTATAGTTGCTGGTTTTGCAGGAAAGAAGAATCAATTTAAGTCTGTAAAAGGCACTATTATTACAGGTATTTTTGTATGGGCTATAGTTCTTGTAACTGTTACTCCAATTACTGCACTGGTTTATGGTGGAGCAACTGGTGTTACAGGTGGAAGCGCTATAACAACCTTTCTTATTGCTACAGGAAAAGGATTATGGACTTCAGTATTTTCTTCAGCCTTAATTACTGAAACCTTAGATAAATTTATTTCTGTTTTCGTAGTATACTATATTCTAAAATCTATACCAAAGAGAACTGTATTAAAATTCCCACTAGGTAAAACCTATCTTGGAGAAGAAGCTCAAGCTACTGATACTAATACAGAATGGTAGTATGATGCCTGTAGTTAAAGCAAAGGAGCGATGATATGAAAAGAAGCCTAGTTAGTTGAATTTATCCTACTACTAAAGGTTTAATAGTTTTCTTAGCAATTATATCTAGTATAATTTATGACTGGCCTATGGCCTATCTTGTAATATTACCCTTATGTATTTTAGCGGCAGCAGTGGATAAGCAATTTTTTTCTTATGTAAAAAAATTGCTTGTCTCCTTGTTGATAATTGTACTTGTTATGTTTTTTGTACAGTTTTTATTAGACGAATCTACATCTGCAGTATATTATGATTTTGGATTTTTCAAAATAACAGAAGCTGGACTTGCTGCAGGCTTAAGAAAGACTAAGCTTATTGTTGCCATTGTGTCTACTTTAATTTTATTTTTCAGCACCACAGATTTAGAGGATCTAATGATTGCACTACAAGCTATGAATGTAAGTCACGTAGCAACTTTTGTTATGATGTCAACAATGCAAATGATTCCAGAAATGATATCCAAGAGTAAAACTATTATGGCAGCTCAACAGGCAAGAGGCATTGAAACAGAGGGCAATTTATTGCTTAGGGCAAAAGCTTTCTTTCCTTCTTTAGGGCCATTAATTATATCTGTTGTAACAGAAATTGAAGATAAAACTATTACTTTAGAAGTTAGGGGATTTTCCACAGAAAATAAAAAAACAACTTTAAAGGACTTAAGTAAAAGACCTATGGATAGAGCACTGGAAATAGGAGCTTTAGTTGTATTTGTTGTACTTTTAATATGGAGGTTTGTAATATGACATTACTAGAGCTTAAAAATGTAGGATTCCGTTATCAATTATCCAAAGAACCTTGCCTTAGAAGAATAAATTTAAAAGTGGAAGAGGGAGAATTTGTTGGCATTACAGGAAGAAATGGTGTTGGAAAGACTACATTATGCAATATTATTAGAAGGATTATACCAGAATTTATAGATGGAGAGCTTAGGGGAGAAATACTGTATAAAGGTAAGCCCTTATCATCATATAGCAGAGGAGAACTGGCTAAAGAAATTGGATTTGTTTTTCAAAATCCATTTGTTCAAATATCTGGCATTAAAAAAACTGTTTATGAAGAAATAGGATATAGTTTAGAAAATCTTGGAGTTGAAAGATCAGAAATAAAAAGAAGAATAGATGAAATAATGAATTTATTAAAGATTGAACATTTAAAAGATAAACATCCCAAAAAATTGTCTGGAGGGCAAAGCCAATTAGTGGCACTAGCATCTGTCTTAATTATGAAACCAAGATTGCTACTTGTAGATGAACCTACATCTCAATTAGATCCGGTAGGAACAGAAATGGTTTTTGAAGCCTTGAAAATAGTAAAAGGGACGGATACAACAGTTATATTAGTTGAGCATAAGGTGGACTTAATTAGTGAGTATGTAAATCGTGTTGTAGTTCTTAATGAGGGCATGGTAGTTTGTGATGGCCCAAATAATGAAGTTTTTTCAAATTTAGAGATAGAGAATTATGGAGTAGAAGTCCCAAGTGTAACCAAACTTGCCTATGAACTTAAATCAAAGGGGTATCCTATTGAAAATATACCAACTAATCTAAAGGATGCAGAAATAGAGTTTAGGAAGGTGCTAAAGATATGAAAAGTGTAGAATTAGTAAATGTTTCCTTTACCTATCCAAATGGCTTTAAAGCTGTAGAAAATGTGAGTATGGTTATAAATAAAGGTGAGAATGTAGCAATTATTGGTCAAAATGGGGCTGGCAAGACTACAACTGTAAAGATGATGAATGGTCTTTTAAGGCCGACTGAAGGAGCTATATTTATCAACGAAGAAAATACTAAAAGTTTTACAACAGCACAAATTTCTAAGAAAGTGGGATATGTATTTCAAAATCCCGGAGACCAATTGTTCAATAAAACAGTATATGATGAAATAGCTTTTGCCCTTAGAGCAAATAAAGTTGGGGAAAAGGAAATAGAAAAAAGAGTTACTGAAGCTGCAGAACTATGCCATGTAAGAGAATTTTTAGACCATAATCCATATGACCTTCCATTTAGCTTGAGAAAATTTGTAACTATAGCAATTGTAGTGGCCAATAATTGTGATATACTAGTCTTAGATGAACCAACTGCCGGGCAGGATTTGCTTGAAAAAAAATGGTTGGAGGAAATTATTGAAAAACTTAATTCAGATGGTAAAACTATTATTACCATAACCCATGACATGGATTTTGTAATAAGAAATTTTAAAAGGGTATTGGTAATGGCAAACAAGAGATTAATAAAAGATGGCACACCCCATGAAGTATTTTCTGATGAGGAGACATTAAAGAAGGCTAATCTTAAAAAGCCTACCATATCCCAACTTGCAAGTATTTTAGGTTTAGGAAACGAAATAACAACAATAGAAGAATTTATGAATAAAGTAGGTGATTAAAATGAAAAAGATTCCATTAATAATTGATTGTGACCCAGGAGTTGATGATGCCTTTGCAATTATCTTGGCTAATTCATTAGAAGAACTTGATATAAAGGCTATTACTACAGTCAATGGAAATGTCGGTATTGACTTAACTACCAGAAATGCTCTTTTATTAGCAGATCTGTTAGACTTGGACTGTACTGTAGCCAGAGGGGCAGAAGTGCCTTTAGTAAAGCCTTTAAGAGAAAAATCAAATACCCATGGCTCTGATGGGCTAGGTGGATGTTTAAATTTATTTCCTAAGGAAATAAGGAAAGAGCTATCTAAGGAAGATGCAGTTACTACAATTAAAAATATATTAATGGATTCTGAGGAGAAGGTTACAATTGCAGCAGTAGGACCATTAACAAATATAGCACTTTTATTAAAACTTTATCCACAGGTTAAGGAAAAAATAGAAGTTATTAGCATAATGGGTGGAGCTATTAATAACGGGAATGTTACACCATGCAGTGAATTTAATTTTTACGAGGATCCTGAAGCTGCAAGTATAGTATTTAACAGTGGAGTACCCCTAATAATGTCTGGACTTAATTTAACAGTAAATGCTACATTAACAGAAGAGAATTTAAATGAAATGAAGGCAATAGGAAATAAGCTATCTGAAATAGCAGTTCCCATGATTAGTGACTATATTTCAAAAGATGCGGCAATCCATGACCCTTGTGCCATATTAGCTATTACCCATCCGGAAATGTTTGAATCAGAAGATCTATATGTACAAATTGACACCAGGGAAGGCATTACCCGTGGAATGAGCTATGCTGATTACAGGAGTAAAAACACTAATCCCCCAAATTGTAAAGTGCTAACTAAAATGGATACTACTAAGTTTAGGGAGTTTATTGTTAATTCAATAAAGTTATAAAAGATTGGTGTGATTAAGTTGACTATTAAAAGAATAGCAGAGCTTGCTAATGTTTCAACAGCTACAGTCTCCAAAGTATTAAATGGAAAGGACAAAAATATAAGTGAAGCCACGAGAAGAAGAATATTGGAAATAGTAGAAAGGGAAAATTATAGGCCTAATCGAATAGCAAAGGGCCTGAAATTAAAGAAAACCAATACTATAGGCTTAATTGTTCCTGATATTAAAAATTTGTTTTTTGCAGAAATGGCAAAGGGTATAGAAGATGCGGCTGAGAAAAAAGGTTATTCGGTTATACTATGTAATTCTAACAATAATAGGGATAAGGAAGAAAAATATATTAATATGCTTCAAGATCGGATGGTGGACGGAATTATTTTAACAACATCAGAAAATAATATAGATCTTTATTTTAAAGATGGACAAGTTCCTATTGTTTTATTAGATAGAAATATAGATGCAGATTTAAATATAGGGAGGATACTGACAGATAATGAAGAGGGAGGCTATATTGCCACTAAGCACTTAATAGATAAGGGTTGTAAAAACATTGGCTTTATATCAAGTATTAATAAAAATTTCTCTTCTTACAATAGATTTATTGGATATAAAAAGGCCTTGTTAGAAAGTGGATACAAAATAAATGAGAAACTAATTTATACAGGAAGCTTTAGTATTGAAACAGGATACAATGGCACCTTAGAATTATTAAAAAACAGTGAGCTAGATGGTATTTTCTGTGGTAATGATTACATTGCCATAGGAGCCATAAAGGCCCTTAAGGAAAAAAATATAAAAATACCTGATGAAGTTAAGATAGTTGGATTTGATGACATTTTACTTGCCAAGTATATGGAACCACCCATTACAACCATTAGGCAACCTATATATGATTTAGGTAAAGAAGCTGTTAACATGCTGATTTCAATTATAGACAAAAAAGACACGGAAATGACCAAGATATTAAAGACAGAATTAGTAGAGAGGGGAAGTAGCTAATGGACAAGACCGCTTTAGTAGTAGGTAGTATTAATATGGATTTAGTAGTAAATACAGATGAGATACCAGGTATAGGAGAAACAGTTTTAGGAAATAGCCTTATTCAAAATCCAGGTGGCAAAGGTGCAAATCAAGGAGTAGCTATTTCCAAACTAGGCAAAAAGGTGAATTTTTTAGGGATGGTTGGCAAGGATGGTTTGGGAGAAAAGGCTATTAATTATATGAGGGATGCAGGTGTAAATATTGACTATATAAAAAAAGTGGATGTAACAACAGGTATTGCTATTATTAATGTGGACAAACATGGTAACAACAATATAATAGTTATTCCAGGAGCCAATGAAAAAGTAGACAGGGAATATTTAGAAGAAAATCTATGTGTATTTAAGACGTCAGATATAGTAATCTTTCAATTAGAGATACCGATGGATACTGTAAGGTGCGGGCTGGAAATAGCCAAAAAATTAGGGAAAATTACAATTTTAAATCCTGCGCCTGCTGCAGAATTAGAGGATGATATACTTAAAAATGTGGATATTTTAATACCAAATGAACATGAGCTTAAACGAATTAGCAAAATGGAAATAGATAATGAAGAGTCTATAGTTACAGCTTGCAGGTTATTAATTGAAAAGGGTGTTGACAAGGTTATTGTAACCCTTGGGGAAAATGGAGTATTTTATGTGGATAAAAGTCAATACAGACTATTTCCAAGTTATGATGTTGAAGTAGTTGATACTACTGCTGCAGGAGATAGCTTTATTGGAGGTTTTGTTTCCTCATATATTGAAGATAAAGATGTAGAAAAAGCAATAGAGACAGGCCAAAAAACTGCAGCTATATGTATACAAAGAATGGGTGCTCAAAAGGCAATGCCTACAAAGAAGGAAGTTGAAGGGTTTAATTGTGAAAAGAAAAAAGTGGGAAAGCAAGCTTCTAAATAATTTATATAAAGTCCTCCTGTTAAAGCAGTAAAAAGCAACTAGTAGCTTAGATAACAATCTAAGCTACTAGTTAATAGTTTTTAACCGCCAGATATCAAAGGCAACAATTTTATAAAGGCGCCATCCTCAACTATTACATACTTAATTTCATCTAAGGATAAAACAATGCCATCCACCATTACTATGGTCATCTTGTCTATGGATTGGCCAGCTTCCCGTATAGCATCTGCCACTGTCATCCCTTTTTTATATTCAATTTCTCGCTCGTTTACCCTGACCATTAGAAATCAAATATTGTTCTTAATTCCATATCATGTATATCAAATTTTGATCCAGTGGCAAAGGATCTTTCTTTGTAGAAAAAGTCGGGAAGCCTATCATCAGCGTCTGTCATTCCAGCTCTTCTATTAAATTCTCTTTCTGTTAAAAGAGTCTTTACTCCAATACTTGCAACTCTAGAAAAGTCAGAGCTTCCACCATATAGTGCAGCCATCATTTCTGCAAGCAAGGGTACCCCTGGAACCATATTTGCAAAGGTCATAATACACATCATGCTATCAGCAAATGCTATAGCAACTTGTAATTTATTCGAAGCATAAGCTTGTGCTGTTCGTCCACTATCATCAAAGGCTCTACCCATTGTAAGCCCAGCAGTATGATCTGCTCCCATTGGACTTGTGGCATATGTTATACCGGTTCCTTTAGTATTACGCGGGTCATATGCAGCCATTGCCTGATGCTTAACTACTGGAATACGCTCTACACCAAGACTTTTTCCTACAGCTTCACAACCTTGTCCAAGTAAACGTCCAAACTCTGTTCCTTCTGCCATTTCATTCAGTAGGTTCAGTACAGCATCTGCATCTGACCAATTTATTTTTCCAGCTTCCATACACATAGCAATTGCATTTGCTGTTTCTATAGTATCTACCCCTATATCGTCACATATACGGTCCATTTTAGCAATTGCATCTAGATCAGATATGAGACAATTTGGTCCAAACATAGCTATAGTTTCATATTCAAAACCCGATGTTAAGTAGTTTCCATTTTCATCATTATAGCAGTTGGAGCATTGAACTATACAACCTGGTTGGCATGGTATTTTGTTACGACCACCCCGTGTTTTTAAATTTTCCATAAACTTATTGGCTCCTACCTTTTTATAATCTTTAAATAGTTTGCCTGAAAAGTTAGCTACGGGAAGTATTCCATTGGGGGCAGTTACTTCTATTGTTGATATAGTCCCAATATTGTGGAATGGATCTTTTTTGGCACTTTCTGCAATCATTCTATTGAGTTTTAAGCATATTTCTTCAAATTTTTCCTTGTCCTTATAGGGGATTTCGTATTTTTCCTCAGGCTTTTCAATTACTATCCCTTTAATACCTTTACTGCCCATTACAGCGCCAAGCCCGCCTCGACCAGCAGCTCTGGAAGGGTGTCCTGAATTATATTCAGAAACTTGAATAGAAGAACATTTATATAATCTTTCTCCTGCGCTTCCTATGGATATAGTAGCTAAATCTTTACCAAAACGTTCATGAATCTTTTCTACAAATTCGTAATTGTTGATTCCTTTATACTCATTGGCATCTAGCAAATTAGCATTACCATTTTTATCTATGTATAAGATCCGTAGATTGTCATCTTTCGGTAATCCACTTATTGTAATTAGTTTTATTCCATGTTCTGCTAGTAAAGTTGCGGCATAACCACCTACATTGCTCTCTTTTATTCCTCCTGTTAAAGGACTTTTGCTGCCTACAGACAAACGATTTGCTGTAGCAAATCTAGTACCAGCAAATATTCCAGTAGCAAATAATAATACATTTTCCTCTCCTAATGGGTCACAGGTTGGAGGAACGTTTTTAATCAAATATTGGGCAATTAGTGATCTTCCCCCCAGATCTTGAAATTCTTCTTCTAAAGCTACTCTACTTATACTTAAATTATCCATGTTTACAACTAACTTTGACCACATGCTTATATCTCCCCCTTATTTAATACTGTACTTTATTATGCATCATAGGCTGATTTTAACATTTCAGCAACCTTTGATGCTGTGATACGGTATGGCGCTATTGCAAATCCTGAATCTTGGGTAACTAATGGTGCAATATTTAATGTATCTTCAAGGGAAATACCAAGTTCCTTTAGGTTTGGAATACCTACTGATTTAATAAAGGTACGTAAAGTTTTCTTAGCAGTAGCTCCAATTATTTCATAGTCTGCATTTTCATCTATTTCTATACCAAAGCATTCACATATCATTTTTACTTTTTCAGTTTCAGTTTTAGCTGCATATTCAATAACCTCAGGCATTGCAATTGCACAAGCCATTCCATGAGGTATATCAAATTGGGCACCAAGTACATGGGCTATAGAATGGCCTATATGGACAAGAGCATTTGTAAATGCCATACCAGCAAAGGTAGATGCATACATTAAGTTTTCTCTTGCCTTAATATTTGAACCATCATTATAAGCAACTGGCAACCATTTAGCAATAAGTCTAATTGCTTCTCTGGCTAAGGCATCTGAAAGTGGATTTGCCTGTCCTCCAGTTAAAGATTCTACAGCATGGGCTAGTGCATCTAATGCTGTTATGGCAGTCATTCTAGGAGAAAGACCTAAAGTAAGCTCTGGGTCTAATATTGCTAGAGTTGGTAAGCATACAGGGGATAATACACTATCCTTTTTATTTAAAGAAGTGCAAGTTATAACAGTCATAGTTGTTACTTCACTACCAGTACCACTTGTTGTTGGTATACATATTAGAGGAACACCTGGATTTAAATTTTTTTGAACTCCTAAATATTGTATAATTGGAGGTTCATTGTTTATCAGTACATTTATAGCTTTAGCTGTATCCATGGAGCTTCCTCCACCAATTGCTACAATACCATCAATTTTTTCTTTTCGTGCAAATTCTGCTGCTTCTTCAACCATTGTGTCAGGAGGATCTGGTTGTACACCATCAAAACATACAGCTTTAATACCTGCACTTTCCAGATTTTCTACTAGAATGTCTACATAACCAGTTTTTTTAAGATTTTTTCCATGAGTTACAAGTACTTTTTTACATCCAAGTTCTCTTACTTTAAGACCAGTTCTTAGCATTGATCCACAACCCATAACTATAGGGACAAATTGTTCATAAGATGTAATCATGAATTCCATACCCCCTTATTTTAGTAAAAATATTATCGTATTATAGAAATTATACTTTTAAAGCAATTGAAAAATCCACTTGTAATCTGTACAAAAATTAGCGATAATATTTTTACATTTTAGACAATTAACAAAATTAAGACACTAGGATTAATTTTGAAAAGTACAACTATAAATGTTATTATGTAGTTAGTACTAAAGATACAATTAATGTATAAATAGAGGTGGATATATGAATTATAATGAATTAATTGAAGAATTAAAAAATAAATTTGAAATAAATAGTATTATTAAGGGGAATTTACCTAAAATTTTAAATATTTATCTTATAGACAATAATATAATTAATTGGGATGAAAATACACTTTACATAGGTAAGGCTTCAGACATTAAAAATATGCCTGATAGACCAATAATGTTAATTTCTGCAGATATTTGTCCTCCTTTGCCCATGGGCAGCAATTGCTCTAAAATAAACGAGAAAGACTTATATAGTATATTCAATTTTGCAAAAGACTTAATTTTTGAGAATTTACAAGTAGAAAGTATCTTATTTTCATTGACAGAAAAAGCCTTGGAGGGAAGAAGCATCGTATATCTAATTAATACTGCAGCTTCAATATTAGGGAATGCTCTTATTCTTGTAGATATTAAAGGGAATATATTAGCTTATTCAACAAATTATGAAATTGTAGACCCACTTTGGATGGAAAACATTAAAAGAGGAAGTTACACTGATGACTTTATAGATAAATTGCATTCTAGTACAGACCTTAGAAGATGGAGTAAAAAAGGAAGCGAAAGCCATTTTATTACTTTTCCAGGGGATAAACAGAGGAAATTAGTGTCACGTATTACTAGGGAAGGACATTTGGCTGGTGCATTAGTAATGATTGAACATCATACACCTATTAATCCTTTGCATACCTTATTGCTTCCTAAAATAAGCAAATTACTTTTCAATATTTTCAGCAAAGATCAGACATCAGTTGAAGCTAGTAAAGCTTTTTACACTACTTTACTTAATAATTTACTGGATGAAAAGGATAGTTTTGATACAACTGAAATTCTGTCTATTTTAAAGGATTATTTTACAGAAGAAATGTATGTAATAGCTGCTAGATTCATTCATCCAGTGAAAAACCGCTACCTTAAACATATTGTTAATATGGAATTAAATCAAATTTTTCCAAGTGGATATATTTTAAGGCATAAGGGATATATGGTTGATTTAGTGCCAAATATATCTCATGGTGATAGAGATAAACTTAAAAAACTTGCAAAAAAAGAAAATATAATTATTGGTATTAGTTGGCCTTTTACAAATATTAGTAAACTAAAAGGACATTTAGATCAAGCCATAGCATCTATTAAATTTGCACAAACTTTCCAAATGAAAGAAAGGGTTATTGATTATACATATGTTTCCTTCTATGATTTACTTCAAAAGCATAAAGGGAAAATAGATCTGAAACAATTTTCTCATCCTGCCCTAAAAGTATTACGTGAATTTGATAAAAAGAATAATGCTGAATTATACAAAACTTTACGTATCTATTTAGAATGCAATAACAATATTCAACAAACAGCCAATAAACTATTTATACATAGAAATTCCTTAATTTACAGGCTTAATCGTATAAAGGAAATTACAGGGTTAGATATAGAAAACTATAATGTAGCACATTCTCTAATAGACTCTTACAGGATAGAGGATTTTATTACCAATATGGATTTATGATTTCTGTTAGATAATAAGGATGGAAAGTTTAAGGGTTCTAATGAAAACTATTTTCATTAGAACCCTTTTCATTATCGTAGTTCATATCCAGAAATTTTATTTACAATAAGGGCAATGGCACCATCACCTGTAACATTAGTTGCAGTACCAAAACTGTCTTGAGCTACATATAGAGCAATCATCAAGGAAAGCAAAGCTGGAGGGAAACCTAGCATTGCTTCTAACAATCCTAAAGCTGCAATTACAGCACCACCAGGTACTCCAGGAGCAGCTACCATAGTAATACCTAGCATTAATATAAAAGGAAATATTATACTAAAGCTAGTAGACATACCATTTAACATCATAATGGCCATGGAGCAACTAACTAAAGTAATGGTACTTCCTGATAAATGGATAGTAGCACATAAGGGTATAACAAAATCTGCTATACTATCATGAATTCCATTCTTTTTAGCTTGCTCTAAAGTAACAGGAATAGTTGCTGCAGAAGATTGGGTACCTAATGCTGTAAAATAAGCAGGTATCATAGTTTTCAACAACCTAAAAGGATTACCTCCTGCAATAATACCACCAACTACAAATTGAATAATTAAAACTGTTATATGAAGTAATATTATCATTATGAACACTCTAGCAAATACAGATAAAATTGTTGCTACCTGTCCAGCGTGGGTTATGTTGGCAAATATACCTAATATGTGGAAAGGCAATAAAGGAATTACTATATTAGATATTAGTTTTTCAATTATTGATTGAAATTCATTCATAAAGTTTTTTATAGCATTTCCTTTAATTACAGCAATACCAAGTCCTAAAACAAAAGCGATTAGCAAGGCTGTCATTACTCCAAAAATTGGAGGCATTTCTATTTCAAAATAAGGAGCCAATAAGGCTTCTTCCGGATTAGCTGAATCTAAATTTAAAGTGCCAGGTGTTAAAAAAGTTGGTAATACTATGGAAGATGTAAAGTAGGCTAGAAGACCTGAAAAAATAGTAGAACCATAGGCTATACCAGCAGTTATTGCTAAAAGCTTACCTGCACCTTCACCTAAATCTCCAATTCCAGGAGCTACAAAACCTATAATTATTAGTGGAATGACAAATCCAAGGAAATTACCAAATACACCATTAAAAGTTGCCAGTACTCTGACTATCCAAGCTGGTGCAAAACTACCAATAATTATTCCCAGGATAATTGCCATAATTAATTTTGGTAATAATCCTATTTTTCTCATAACACCTTCTCCTTTCATAGCTACTTAATTTATAGCATTAAATAAAAATTAAGGACTCACATCCTCTGAGGTACAATTTTTTCTCAAAAGAAAATATTTTACAGAAAGGATGAGGTCCTATGGAAAAAATTGTACCACTTTGGTGTCGAAAATGCAACAATAAAGAATTTTTTTGTCATTCAAAATTTAAAGACAGATGTAGATCAAAAAAGCTTCAATTCTAAAATATATTTTGTGCTAATCCCATCAAAAAAATACTAAATTTATTTAAATTAGGACGAATAATATATTTTACAGAATTATGGGTTATTCTGATATAATACTAATGGATATTATTTTAAGCGAGGTTTTACTATGGAATACAAATATGGTAAGAAGGCTAATTATGAAGATTTTTCAAGTGGACGGGTCTTATACCACATAAGTGGTATGACAAACTTTCCTGTACGACTAGCCCAGGAGATATATGGCAGGTGTTTAGAATATTCACCTAAAAAGAGGGATATTTGTTTATATGATTGTTGTTGTGGAGGTGGATATTTACTCACTGTATTGGGTTTTTTAAATCAGGATACAATTGAATGTATTATTGGCAGTGATATAAATGAGGACTTGCTAAACATTGCAAGGAGGAATCTATCATTACTAAGTAAAGAAGGAATGAATGATAGGATAAAAGAGCTGGAAGGCTTGATAGAAAAATATAAAAAAGAATCCCATATTGAAGCAAAAAATAGTGCCCTAAAATTAAAAAATATGATTAAGAAAAACATTGAATTTGAAGTTTTTTACTCTGATGTGCTAAAGAAAATAGAACAAAAAATAAAGCCAGATATTGTTATTACAGATCTTCCATATGGCCAAAAGGTGGATTGGATAGGAGAGGGAGAAAACTTTGTAGATAAGTTATTAGACTCACTATATGATATTTGCCATCAGGATACTATTATATGCCTTTGTATGGATAAAAAACAAAAAGTTAATAACAAAAAATTTATAAGGATAGAGAAACATAAGGTTGGAAAAAGGAAACTTGAAATTTTAAGGATAGGAAGTGAAAAATAAATGGCTGTAAATATGCTGCAGAAACTTGTAGATTAAACCACAATTTTACTTAAAAGATTTACAGGTATTTAGAGAAAAGGATAAAATTCAACATGAAAGCTATTCTAGAGCTTACAATAAGGGGGAAATGGATATGTTTAGAAGAAATAAAAAAGTACCACTATCTACAAAAGCAAAGAGAAGGATCATTATAAGAATCCTTTTAATAGTTTTTGCAATAATTATAGGAGAAAGGATCTATAATAGCAGGGATGAATTTCAGACTGTTGCCTTAGATGCAGATCATTATGGCATATTGGATGCTGGGTTTACCAGTAGCGAAAAAATGAAGGAGTTTAAATTTATACGAAAGCTTTTAGAGGAAAACTATCCTTTTTTTAAGCTAAATGAAAGGAAAAATGGCATAGACTGGTTTGAAAACATAGGAAAGTATAAGAGAATACTAAGGAATGCCAAGGGTGATGCTGAATATTTTGTGGCTTTAAACAATATATTAGGAGACTTAAATGATAGAAACACTTTTGTGTTGTCAGGGGATGATTATAGACTATATTATAAATATTATTTTCCTGATAAAAGGGAGGTACTTCATTATGAAAGGTCCCTTGCCAGGTATTTGTTTAAAGGGGACTTGGATAATATAGAGGTTGATCCGAAAAAATATCCCTTGTTTTACGAAGGACCAGTTTTAGAGACTAAAGTACTGGTTGAAGATGAAATAGCCTATATGAAAATTATTGCCATGTCTAACTATCGTATAGAAGAAGACTATGATGAAATAAAAAGCTTTCTGCAACAAGTTGAAGATTATGATAAGCTAATTATAGATATTAGGGGTAATACAGGAGGCTCCGATGAATACTGGAAAAGAATAGTGGAGCTTTTAATAGATGAAGTATACAGTGCTGAGTACTATTCTTTTTTTAAGCAAAAAGCAAAAACAGCCCGGGATCCTTTTTTTGTTGATGATTTAACCACAGTTGAGCTATTAGATGATGAGATTTTAGATGACTTCCCTTCAGAAGTAAGAATAGACTTTAACTACTATAAATTAAACAAAATTGAAATACATCCTAATATGAATATAGACTTTAAGGGCAAGGTCTACCTATTAGTAGATGAGGAAGTATTTGGTTCTGCTGAAAAGTTTGCAGCCTTTGCAAAGGATACAGGCTTAGCTACATTAGTAGGAGAGACCACAGCTGGTGGCATGACCTTTGAAGAGGTTCCTATACAAAACATGCCCTATGGTGGCTTTATAATTAGCTACAGTAGGGAGTTGGTACTAAATTCTGATGGAACAATAAACATGGAAACTGGAACTAGTCCCCATATATTAGTAGAGGATGCCAGCTATAATGAAGATATAGAAAAAGACAAGTGTATACAAGCAGTTATAGAGGATTAAATATCCTCTTTTTTGTGGACAGGACAGGTATGAAGTGTACCTAAAAAAGTTAAGCAAAAAACTAATATTTATATAAAAATTTTGTAAGATAATCTTTCCTTGTGAGTCTTATTAGTAGGGAGGTGAAAAGGTGACAGAGCTGGAGAAAATATATGATAGCTATTTTAAGGATGTCTTTTTGTATATTTATAGTTTGTCGGGCAATAAGCATATTGCTGAAGATGTAACTTCAGAGACCTTTGTGAAGGCTATAAAATCTATAGACAGCTTCAAGGGTGATTGTGATATACGGGTATGGCTGTGTCAGATTGCTAAAAACACTTATTATTCCTATTTAAGAAAGAATAAAGGGCTAGTAAGTATGAATTCCATTCCTGAGCAAGAAGATAATTTAGACATAGAGAAAAGAATAAGTATGTCAGAAGAGTCCATGAGAATTCACCAAATTTTACATAACTTAGAGGAGCCTTACAAAGAGGTCTTTACATTACGAGTCTTTGGAGAATTAAGCTTCAAGCAAATAGCCTCACTCTTTGGGAAAAGTGATAATTGGGCTTGTGTTACCTTTCACCGAGCCAAGAATAAGATCAAGGAAAGATTGGAGGGTTATAAATGAAAATAAGCTGTAGTGTAATTAGAGATATTTTGCCCTTATATGTGGAGAATATGGTTAGTGAAGATACTAAAGAAATTGTGGAAGAACATATTAAAGACTGTGAAGAATGCAAAAAAGAACTTGAAGAAATGAAATCTTCAATAGACTTGCCAATAGATACAGATACCACACCCTTAAGAAGGATAAAGACTACTATGCGGAGGAAAAAGATTCAAACTATTATTTTTTCCACTATGGTGACAATGGTTATAATTGCTATAGCCATAGGTTACTTAACTGTTCCTGAACATATTCCCTATCATGAAGGTCTAATATCCTTTATAGAAAGTAATGATGGAATGGTCATTGCAATATTTAGCCCTGAAGTAACAGGTTATACCATTAATGCTGAACCATCTAAAACAGATGATGGAATTGTTTACTATATAAACACATGGGATAGTATTTGGAATAGAAATATTATAAAAAAATCTGTAAATAATATAGTTTTAAATCCAGAAGGGGAAGAGGTAGCTGCCGTTTATTATTATAATGCTGATGGAAGTGAAGATATATTAATATATGGAAAGGATCAATATCCAACTGGTGGGGTTATATCTTTACCAAGGCTAGTTTTAAGCTACTATTTCTTATTGGCTGTGGTACTTGCTCTAATTAGTGGCATTATTTTATTTAATTGGCGTAAAAGAGAAAAGTTAAGGAATATTATGCTATATATTTTCCTACTGCCTATGTCCTATATATTAGCCCATATATTTATAAAAGGCTTCCCTGCTTCCACATATTCAGCTATACGGGATTTTTTTGCCATACTACTTGTTACCATACCTTTATATATTGCCTTTATACTTGCAGTTAGTTTAATAAAGGAACATAGAAGAAAGAGAATCAACAAAGGATTATAAATTATAAATCCCTTGAAATATTGGCATATATTTCAAGGGACTATTATTTTAGGTTTAACTTTTATACTTTTTAATTAACTCTACAAAGGCATCAACTAAAGCTTCTATTGATGCAATAATTCTTTCATCTACAAGATTTCCATTTGAATCAAAGGAATTTTCTTCAATGCCTATATAAGTTTCTGGCTGTTGAACTACTGGCATATTTAAAAATACCATTACCTGACGCAGATGATGGTTGGCTCCAAATCCACTGAGTCTTCCTGGAGATTGACTAATAATTGCTGCCGGTTTACCCTCCCACACACTATCTCCATAAGGTCTTGGGCCAACATCTAGTGCATTTTTTAGTGCAGGAGGCATGGAACGGTTATACTCTGGTGTTACAAATAAGACAGCATCCACTTCCTTCATTTTATTGCGAAAGCTGGTATAGCCTTCTGGAGGATTCCCGCCACTATCATAATCCTCATTATATACAGGAAGATTGCTAATGTCTATTAATTCTGCTTCAAATCCAGCAGGGAACAATTCCTTGGCCTTTTGGGCTATTTTTTTAGAAAAGGAATCTTTACGTAAACTTCCAGCTATTATACCAACTTTAACCATCATATCATCCTTCCTTATCTTATGTTGATTTGCTATATAAAGTATTTGCATATAAAAATAAATAATTCAGGAATTATAAAAACAATATACATTTTGCTTTCAAAATTTTAATATTATTAAAAGTGATTTAATAATGAAAAAAATTTTTAAAAAAAAGGCCATATTTTAATGAAAGTTTTTTAAATTAGTGTATAATAGAAGTAAGAAAACAATTAAAATATTAACAAATTTTATATCAAAAGGGGGAGTTTCCATGCAAAAACCAATATTATCCGAACTTTTTCAAACAAGAGAGCCATCCGATGTTCGTTTAGCACAAATGAAATATGCTGAACGCAAAGTAAAACCTGAAGCAGTTATTAATGTGGGAATTGGAAACGTTTCGTTGCCAACAAATCCCGCTATGCAAAAAAGAATGTTTGAACTTAATTCACCTGATAGCCCATTTGCAAATGGAGTTATTAGATACACAGGAACAGCAGGTACTGATGAAGCAAGAGCAGCTTTTAAGAATATCTTGAAGAGTGAAGGCTTTAATACAGATAATCTTTATGTTCAAATAACAGATGGTGGCTCAACTGGTATGGAGTTGTTGATCTTAGGAGTTTGTGGACCAGCAGGAAGTGATGAAAGACCTCTTATGGTAATAGACCCAGCTTATACAAATTATATTTCTTTTGCAGAAAGATTAGGCCGTAAAATTGTAACTATAACTCGCTATATGGATGAGGATGGAAAGTTTAACCTACCAGATATGGAAGAAGTTGAAGAAGCAATTAAGAAACATAAGCCAGGAGCTCTCTTGGTGATTCCTTATGATAACCCAACAGGACAATACTATACTTATGATCTATTAAAGGATCTTGCTAGACTTTGTGTTAAGTATAATATGTGGTTAGCAAGTGATGAAGCTTATCGTGAACTATACTATACAGGGGATGAAAAACTTGTAAGTATATGGGGTTTATCAGATGAAGATGTACCAGGTATTGAAGGAAGAAGAATTAGTATTGAAACTGCTTCAAAGGTTTGGAATGCTTGTGGCTTAAGAATAGGAGCAGTAATTACAGATAATAAAGAATTCCACACTCGTTGTGTTGCAGAATACACAGCTAACCTATGTGCAAATGCTATAGGACAATATATTTTTGGAGCCTTGGCTCATGAGAGTAAGGAAAGCATCCTTGGATGGTGTAAACAACAAAGAGATTATTATAGGGATTTAATTGTGAAGGTGTATAATAGGTTTAAGGAATTAGAGCCAAGATTAATTGTATCAAGCCCAGATGCATCTATTTACTCAGTAATCGATGTAAGAAATGTTGTAAAACCAGGATTTGATTCAATAGATTTTGTTCTATATTGTGCTGAGGAAGGTTCTGTAGAATTAGATGGGGTAGAAACTACACTTCTTGTGGCACCAATGAAAGGTTTCTATAACATAGAAAATGATGAAGAAAATCCAGGTAAAACTCAATTTAGAATATCCTTTGTTGAATCACCAGAAAATATGTTAAAGGTTCCTGAACTATTTATAAAACTTCTAAGAAAATATGAAGAACAAAGATAATATGCTAAATTAATAGCCTCCTAAATAATAAAGTGCACCTTTATGTTAGACAATAAACTAACAATAAGGTGCACTTTTATATTGGTTGCAATGAGCAATAATATTATTGTATATTATAATTAGTCTTATAGGGAGGTAAAATAGTGGCTAGAATAAGTATTGCTCCAATGGTGGATATAACAGATAGGCATTTTAGATATTTTTGCAGGCTTTTAACAAAAAAATCCATGTTATATACTGAAATGATAACAAGCAGCGCCATTATACATGGGGATAGGAATAAGCTTTTAGATTTTGATTCTTTTGAAAAACCCATAGCCTTGCAAATAGCAGGCTGTGATAAAAAGGAAATACAAGAAGCAGTAAAAATTGCAGAAGATTGGGATTATGATGAGATAAATCTTAATGTAGGATGCCCGTCAGACCGTGTCTCAGGAAATCAAATGGGAGCAGCTTTAATGGCATATCCTGAATTAGTTGCAGAAATAGTTCAGGCTATGAAAAGGGAGACAAATAAGCCTGTTACTGTGAAACATAGAATTGGTATTGACGGAACCAATGTATTACCTGATACTTTGCCAAAAGTAATATTTGATAAATATGAGGATTTAGAATACTTTGTGAAGGTACTTTCCCAAGCTGGAGTAAAACATTTCATAATCCATGCCCGCATTGCTATATTAGAAGGTTTGAGCCCAAAAGAAAATAGAGAGATTCCACCACTTAAGTATAAAGAGGTTTATAAAATAAAAGAAAATTTTCCACACCTATTTATTGAAATAAATGGGGGCATAAGGAACATAGAAAGCATTAAAGAACATCTAAAACATGTAGATGGAGTAATGTTAGGCAGAGTAGCCTATGAGAATCCTTTTATATTAACAGAAGTAGATCAGTTTTTTGAAGGAGGTAAGGTCAACAATATTTCTAGACGTGAAATCATAGAAGGGCTTATGGATTATGTGGAAAGATTCGGTAAAGATAAAAGAATGGGTTATAATGCATTAAAAAATACCCTGGGCCTCTTCTACAATAAAAGGGGAAGCAAAATTTGGAGACAAGTATTGAATCCTACATGGGATGAAGGTCTTTTTGCTAAGGATATATTGGAAAAAGCCTTGCAAATTCTTCCTCAGGACATATTAGATGAAAGGCCAATAGAAAAATATAAAAAAATTTAAATTAACCTCTTGACAAAAATTTAAAATCCTTTATTATTATATATAATTATTTTTATAATAGTTAAAGTTGAAGATGCAAAGAGTAGTTATGCAAAGTACATCTTACAGAGAGCTGGGGTAGCTGAGAACCAGTAGATGGAAAGCTTAATGAAGAGAGTTGCTGAAACGGATAGGACAAAGCCTATAGGTGAGTATCTTATCCCGCATTCAAAGCGTTATTTGATTCGAGATGTATTTTACTAAGCATTTAGTAAAATACAAGTAGAGTGGTACCACGGGAATATTCTCGTCTCTTCATTAAGGAGACGAGTTTTTTAGTTTTATAGGTTTAACTAATTTTACAATTTAATACATAAAGTCTATGACACAGAGAGTAGTTATACCAGTAGGTTCTACAGAGAGCTGGGCAAGGTGAGAGCCAGTGAATCGAAAGTATAATGAAGAGAGCTGTTGAGACAAGCAGGACAAAGCCAGTAGGCAAGTATTGGTGAGTATCCTGTTTCGCGTTCAAAGCGTTATCTGATTCGAGCTGGGTTTTTATAAAACCAAGTAGAGTGGTAACGCGGGGTAACTCGTCTCTAATTTAATAGAGACGAGTTTTTTATTACAAAAATTATTAAAAAATATTAGGAGGGTGTATAAGGTGAAAAAGAAAATTAGTTTATTAATGGTATTGATACTTGTATTATCCAGTTTACTTGTAGCCTGTGGAAAGAACAATGAAGGAACTGCAAATGCTGCTGAAAAGGAGAATACTACTGAAGTAGAAAGCTATACTTTGGAAGGTATTAAAAAGAAGGGGAAAATAATAGTAGGAACTAGCGCGGATTATCCACCTTTCGAAACTCATGCCCTTGTAGATGGTGAGGATCAAATTGTTGGTTTTGATATTGAGATTGCAAAATATATAGCAGATGAGCTTGGAGTAGAATTAGAGTTGGTAGATATGGATTTTGACAAGCTTTTAGGTGGACTGGAAACCGGAATGTTGGATATGGTAATTGCAGGTATGAATCCAACCCCAGAAAGGGAAAAGGAAGCTAACTTTACAGATATTTATTTTGAAACTACCCTTTCCGTTTTAATTCATAAGGATAGTGCTTCAGAAATTACTAGCCCTGAAGATTTAAAGGGTAAAAGCATAGGGGTACAAATAGGTACAACCCAGGAGGAAGTAGCTAAAACTATAGAAAATGCAGAAGTATTAAGTCTGAATTTAAATGCTGATATAGTGATGAACCTAAAAACTAAAAAGATTGATTGTGCTGTAATGGAAAAAGTTGTGGCTGAGTCCTTTGCAAAGGCCAATGATGACCTAATGGTGGTAGAAGGTATTACCCTTGACAGCGGTGCAGAGGGTGTAGCTATTGCTGTAAAAAAAGGAAATGATGAGCTAACAGAAAAATTGAATGAAATTCTAGCTGATGCAAAGGCCAAAGGCCTAATAGATAAATGGTTTGTAGAAGCAAATGAACTATATAATTAGGGGGAAGACTAGTGAAAATTATTGAATTATTTGTAGAATATAGATATTACTACTTTATGGGTGTTAAAATTACAATAATGTTATCCTTTTTCTCTCTAATAATAGGCACTACCTTAGGGGGTATATTAAGCCTCCTAAGGCTGTCAAAATTTAAACCACTTAAAGCTGTTGCAACTGCATATATTGAATTAATACGTGGAACACCAATGATGGTACAAATTGCCTTGGTCTTCTTTGGAAGCTATGCTTTGTTAGGATTAGATATGGACAGGTTTATAGCTGCCCTTATAGCTGTTTCATTAAATAGTGCTGCCTATGTAGCTGAAATAATACGTTCTGGTATACAATCAGTTGATATTGGCCAATGGGAAGCAAGCAGGAGCTTAGGGCTATCAAGTAGTCAAACCATGAGACATGTAATACTGCCTCAGGCTGTGAAAAACATACTACCAGCCCTGGGGAATGAATTTGTAACCTTAATAAAAGAAACTGCTGTAGCTTCAACAATTGGCGTATTAGATCTGATGCATGCATCAAAAATAGTCCAAAGCAGTAGCTATATAGCCTTTGATCCACTGGTAATTGTGGCAGCCTTGTATTTTATAATTACATTTACTCTATCTAAACTTGTAGGAGCCTTAGAAAGGAGATTATCGCACAGTGATTAGAATTGAGAATTTAAATAAATATTTTGGAGAAAAACATGTGTTAAAGAATATAAACCTGGAAATAAGAGAGGGAGAGGTTGTTGCACTTATAGGACCTTCTGGCTCAGGTAAAAGTACCCTAATTAGATGTATTGATTATTTAGAGGAGCCAGATTCTGGTGATATATATATTAATGGAAAAAACATTGTACAGTCTGGAAAAGAAATAGATAAAATTAGACAAAATATAGGAATGGTATTTCAACATTTTAATTTATTTCCCCATAAAACAGTCCTTGAAAATATAACCTTAGCGCCAATTTTAACTAAAAGGATGACAAAAAAAGAAGCAGAGAATAAAGCAATAGAGCTTCTAGAGACTATGGACTTACTAGATAAGGTAAATGAATATCCAGGTTCTTTATCAGGAGGGCAGAAACAGAGAATAGCAATTGCCAGGTCCCTTGCCATGGAACCTGATATAATGCTATTCGATGAAGCCACATCAGCATTGGATCCAGAAATGGTTGGAGAAGTATTAAAGGTAATGAAAGATTTAGCCAAGTCTGGTATGACTATGATAGTAGTAACCCATGAAATGGCCTTTGCTAAAGAAGTGTCAGATAGGGTAGTTTTTATGGCTGATGGTGAGATAGTAGAAGAGAATAGTGCTGTAGAGCTATTTGAAAATCCCCAACATCCACGAACTATAGAATTTTTATCAAAGGTATTATAGTGGACAAGGGCAGGTAATTTGTCCACTGGAAAAGTCAACAAATTACCTGCATCAATGCTTATCTGAAAAATTTGCGTATTATTTTTAAATTCCTGTCCTTATAAGGAGGAAATAGGATAGGTATATTTATTTTAGTACTGGTTTTAAGGATACTTTTTCTATGGGAAAAAGTTTCAAAGCTGTAGTACCCATGGTAGGCTCCCATTCCAGAGCTACCAATCCCTCCAAAGGGTAGTTCTGGATTTGCTAAATGTAATATGGTATTATTCACACTAACTCCACCAGCAGGAATATTATTAATTATCTTTTCTTCTATTTCTTTATCAGATGTAAAAATATATAAGGCCAATGGCTTAGGAAGTTTTTTAATATACTTAATAGCATTGTCCAAATTTGTATAACTTATAATAGGAAGTATGGGTCCAAATATTTCTTCTTCCATGGATGGGGAATCCCATGTAGCTTCTATTAAGGTTGGCTCAATAAAAAGTGTAGAAGGATTAGTTGTTCCCCCAAATATAATTTTTTCCTTTTCCTTCTCAATAATATTTTTTAGTCTATTAAAATGTTTAATATTTACTATCCGTCCAAAATTCTTATTTTTTTCAATATCTTTCCCATAAAAGTTTGCAATAGACTTTTTCATTTCCTCCATAAGCTTTTCTTTTATATCTTCATGTACTAAAACATAATCGGGAGCCACACAGGTTTGACCTGCATTTAAGGTTTTGCCCCATACAATTCTATTTGCAGCAACTTTAATATCTGCACTTTTGTCTACAATAACAGGACTTTTTCCACCAAGCTCAAGGGTGATAGGTACAAGATTTTTAGAAGCTGCTTCCATTACAATTTTTCCAACAGCTTTACTGCCAGTAAAGAAAATATAATCAAAGGCTCCATTTATTAAAGAAGTATTTGCTTCCCTTCCTCCTTCAACTACCCGTATATAGGATTTAACAAATATATTTTCAATCATCTCTTTAATAATAAAGGATACATTTGGAGTATCCCTTGAAGTTTTTAAAACAGCACAGTTTCCTGCTGCAATGGCACCAATAAGAGGCTCTATTACTAATTGAAAAGGATAATTAAATGGGGCAATTATAAGTATTGTTCCATAAGGTTCATATACAATCTTGCTCCTTGATGGAAACAGAACATATGGCGTCTTGACTTTTTTAGGCTTTGCCCAGCTTTTAAGATTTTTCATAGTATATGTAATGCTCATTAGAACAAATCCAATTTCTGTAGTATAAGATTCAAAGGGATGCTTTCCTAAATCTTTTTGGAGTGCCTCAATAATTTTTGCTTCATATTTTTTTATTCCTTCCTTTAGTTTCCTTAACTGTTGTAAGCGGAAATTTATATCCTTTGTTTTCCCGGAACTAAAAAAGTCCTCATGTTCTTTGAGAATTTTTTCCACATCTTCTGCTTTCAGTTCTAAATTGTCCATATTTCATCCTCCCTATACAATTTCTTCCCGTTCTATATAAAATATAACACTATTTTATGTAGTTATGATGGGCAATTTGTCTGCTAACATATGTATAAACCATAGGCTTTCATGATAATAGGGTTATTTTTAACCGTTTTTTGAAGATTGTCATAAGTTTGTATTCATGATAAAATGAAAAAAACATACAATTAGGGTGATATTATGAAAGAGCTAAATGATCAACTGCTAAAGGTTAAAGCTCAGATGAGAGAAAGGGAAAGACTTATTAAAATGCTAAACAATGCAAAAGAAGAAAAAAGGATACTGGAAGAGAAGAAAGATAACCTATATAAACAACTGAAAAAGGAAGAATTAGATGTAGAAAAGCTTGAAGGCATATCTTTGACTAATTTCATAATTACCATTACTGGTAGGAAGACTGAAAGATTGGAGAAGGAGAAAAAAGAAGCAATAGCTGCAAAGTTAAAATATGATGTTGTAAAGGATGAACTCATGGATCTGATTGAGGAAATTAAGGCTTTAGAAAAAAGCATACAGGGTTTGGGAGATTTAGAATTTGAATATAGGAATGTGATAGCTAGAAAAGAGAAAATACTTAAATCCATGGATACAGGATTAGCAAGTAGATTAGACAGGATAACAGAAGAGGAATCAACTCTTATGGATAAGAGAAAGGAACTTGAAGAAGCAATTTATGCTGGAAAGGAGCTTCTAAGTTCACTTGATAGAGTGAATAAAAGCTTGGATTCTGCTAAAAGCTGGGGGACATGGGATATACTTGGAGGGGATTTTATTGCTACTATGGGCAAACATTCAAGGATAGATGATGCAAAAAGGGAAATATCTAAGGCTCAATTATTGTTGTCAAGATTTCATAGGGAATTAGAGGATGTTGGCGGTAAGCTGGATATTGATATAGAAATAGGCTCATTTTTGACCTTTGCGGATTACTTTTTTGATGGACTTTTTTCCGACTTAGCAGTTCAATCAAAAATAAATGATGCAAAACAGAAAGTTGTAGACACAAAGGTAAGAGTGAATACTGTTATTAGAAACTTAGAAGAAGAACTTAAAGATACAGAAGACAGAATAAAAAATTTGAACAGAGAGAGATTAAATATTATTGAACAGGCATAAGAATTAAACGATCTAGGAGTAATTTTAAGGAGGCAGAATCAATTGAGGGAATATATAAAACCTAATGTAATATTGCCTCTTAGTCTGCATGATACCAGAATAAGCGACATAGTAATAGAAAATGATACTATTACATTTGTTTTTGATGATGGTATCTATATAATAGAGGATAAAGAAGCTGTTAGAAGTGGAAAGGCAACTGTATCCTTTTACAATGTAGATTTTGACTTTTGTAGGGTATCTTGTATTGAAAGAAACTTCTATCGAAAACAGATGGATATTAGAGACTTTGCAAAAAAGTTAGCACAAGATCTAGTAATTATTGAAATAATTGATGAGACATATGGATACAATCAAGCAAAATTCAGTTGTATTATTATAACCGAAGAACAATGGATTGATTGCCATATAGATATCTACCACTTTGGCCCAATGAAATATTTATGGGAAGAGGGGAAAGAGTAATCCCTGGTTTACATATAATAAGCCTTCTAGCTATACTTAGAGGGCTTATTATAATGTAGAATTGTAGCCGAATGATCATTACTAGAGCTATTTCTATTTATATAAAAAGCAATAAATATCATGCATCAAAAGACTAATATGAGGAATTATAAAGATAAATATTACAAAATATTTATGTCAAGTTTTGTTTGCTCTTGATTGTTAATATGGAAAAATTAGGCTAGAATATATTAGTAAAAAAATAAATCATAAGAGGTGAAACAGTGAAATTTATTATACCAATATTTGTAGGAGCAGTTATAGGATATATAACTAACTGGTTGGCTATAAAGATGCTCTTCAGACCTCATGAGGAAAAGAGAATTTTTGGCTTCCATATACCCTTTACTCCAGGATTGATCCCAAAGGAAAGGGCAAGAATAGCTAAAAGTGTAGGTGAGGCTGTAGGATATTATCTTTTATCCCCTGAAGTTGTTATGAAGTCCATACCCGGTAACAAGGTAGAAAAATATGTAAATAGATGGATTACATCAAATATAGATAAATTAAGAAATGATAAAAGGTCAATAAAAAGCTTTTTAGTAAGCTTAAGTGCTGAAACTTATGAAAGGATATTTAATAAGGTAGAAAAACAAATTGTAGATTCTATATATAGCAAATTAAAGAGCGATAAATTTAAGCAAAAAGTAATGGATCTAATAAAGGGATATATATTAAATAGTTCTATGGAAGATTTATATAAATTTTTAGATGGGAAGATGGAAACATTAATATCAGAATTTGTAGGGTCTAAGGAAACCAAAAATTTATTAAAAAGTTTGCTGGAAAGTAAACTAGACCAGCTGGCACAGGATGAAAGAAAATTAAATGAAATTATCCCTGAAGATTTTGTTTCTTCTATAAAAAATATTGTAAAGGATAATGATGAAAGGATTGTCTATGGATTAAAAGAAATACTGGAGGATCCAAATGTAGAAACAAAAATCAAAGATATCATAACTGATGCTGTTTCTCAAAATATGAATACTTTAGTAGCTCTATTTGTAAGTCCTGAGACAATATCTAATAAGGTTTATGGTATGATTAAGGGATATATAGATAAGGGCCAAATTAGAAACAATCTGGTAGGCATATTTGATATTATTATTGATAAAGTATTGGATAATAGGGTAGACAGTGTATTTAAGAATTTTAAATTCTATATTGGAGAAGAAGATATATTAAATATAACAGATAATATGCTGGCATATATTTCTAAAGAGGAAAACAAGGCTAAGATTCTTAACATAATAGATGAAAGGCTAAAAGATAAGGATATGGAAATTAAAAATACTATATTAGATTTATTGTCCTATAAGTATGATAAGCTTATAAGCTCAGATGCCTTTTACAATAAAATAAACGAAGCCATAGATAGCTTTATAGAAAATATTCTAAATAAGCCTACTTCATTATTAGTTGCAAATATAGATGAAACTATAATTGGAGACATAAGTAATCTTTTTATAAAAATGTTAAATTATTTTATTGAAAATCAATTGCCACATATAGTAAAATTATTTAATATTTCCAAAGTAGTGGAGGATCAAATTAATAGCTATGATGTTGCCTTTACTGAAGAGCTTATACTTGAAATAGCTAGTAGGGAACTAAAGGCAATAACTTGGCTTGGAGCATTTCTTGGTGGAATAATAGGTATTCTTACTCCACTATTGGACATGTTATATTAAGAAAGATTATAGGGTTATTGATTAAAAATATTTTTTGAGTGAAAACGGCTTTAATAGTACCTTTGTACCCTGGGACAAAAAATGGTTACAAAAAACATTTGGCAAATTAAGCTTAAAACCGCGATATATAAAATATACCTATAATAAATAAAGGTAATACAAATATAAATTACCAAGATAGGACGGGGAGAATAATAAACATTTTAAATAGGTCACTAAAAAAAATCAACTGTTACAGGAGGGTAGTATGAAAATTGTTAAGGGAACTAAAAGGGAATTAGAGAATATAGTTAAACTTGCTATAATGCTATGGCCTAATAGTAGTGAAGAAGAACTTAATCTTCATTTTACCAAGCTTTTAGATAAAGAAGATGCAGTTATTTTTTTAGCTGAGGAAGAAGACCAATATATTGGATTTGCACATTGTCAGTTAAGATTTGACTATGTAGAGGGAACAGATACCAGCCCTGCTGGATATCTTGAAGGCATATATGTTATGGAAGAATACAGAAAAAGAGGCATAGGAAAAGAACTTGTCACATACTGTGAAGAATGGTCAAGACAAAAAGGCTGTACTGAATTTGCAAGTGATATTGAACTGGATAATGTAGATAGTTTTAACTTTCATCTTAAAGTTGGATTTAAGGAAGTAAATAGATTGATATGCTTTGCAAAGAAATTATAATGGCACAGATTTTTACTGTGTCATTTTTTATTTATTATTTTTTAAATACTTTAAAATTAATTGCTAAATTTAATTTAGAAAATTATAGTTGAGTGGAATTGATATTGGGTTAGAAAATAAGGAGGCAATTAAAAGAAGGCTGACAGGTTCTCAAATTAATCTTTTGTTTACCCATTACTATGAATGGATGGCAATATTTGTTATAATATATGTATTATTATACAAGGAATACTCCTTCCTTTAAATCAGGACATTCTGGTCCGAGAATCTATATTGCCAAAACAATTGTAGAAAAACATGATGGTTGTATTAAAGCTAAAAACAATGCTCCAAAAGGAGCTGTTATTAGGTTTAGCATCATGCCATTATAATATATATTATGTAGAAGAAATTTAGCAGAATATTAATGAATTATTAAGAAGTTTTTAATGATATAATAGTAAACTATAAATAGACAGGCTGTTTATGAATAGAAGATATAATATTGATTTTAAAGGTTTATATAAATTCTAGTATTATAAAATTTGTACACATGATATAAATTATAATGGTATAATATTTTTATGTGAAAATATTCAAATGATACCAATGATGTTTTAATATACATGATAATTTAATATGTAAAAATATTTTAATCTGATTTAAATGTAGACAAATAAATGGGGGACTATTTATGAAAGTGTTAATTACCACGGATTTATATATTCCAACTATTAATGGTGTAGTAACATCGGTTGTTAATTTAAGAAAAGAGCTTACAAGGCTTGGGCATGAAGTAAAAGTTCTTACCTTATCTCAAAATAATGATTCCTATATAGAAGACAATGTAGTTTATATTGGTTCCAGAAATGCTCAAAAAATATATCCTGGAGCAAGATTCACTTTAACTTTTGATAGTGAATATATAGAGGAGTTAATTAGATGGAAACCGGATATTATACACACCCAGTGTGAATTAAGTACTTTCAGGATGGCAAAATATATAGCAAATATACTTGATATACCAATAGTTCATACCTATCATACAGTTTATGAAGACTATACCCATTATTTTTCACCAAATAGGAAATTAGGTAAAAAAATAGTGACTTTATTTACAAGAAGGATACTAAAGCATGTTGACTTAGTAATAGCACCTACTGAAAAAGTTAAATCACTATTAATTAGCTATGGAGTAGATAAGGAAATATATATTATACCAACTGGAATAGATTTAAATAGATTTAATGAAGATGTGGATTATAATGAAAAGAAAATACTTAGGGAAAAAATAGGAATTCCATCTAACTCTAAGGTTTTAATAAATGTTAGCAGGCTAGCCCGTGAAAAAAATATTGAAGAACTATTATTCTTTATTTCAAAACTAGAGGATGATAATCTAGTTTTATTAATAGTTGGAGATGGTCCACATAGGGAAGAATTAGAGTCGTATGCAAATAAACTAGGTATATCAAATAAGGTATTTTTTACAGGCTTTGTCCCACCAAATGAGGTTCATAAATACTATAAATTGGGGGATGTATTTGTAAATGCATCAAATAGTGAAACACAAGGTCTTACCTATATAGAAGCATTGGCTAGCGGTCTTCCAGTTCTATGTAAGGAAGATCCTTGTTTAAAAGGAGTAGTTAAAAATGGAATTAATGGTTGGCAATATAAAAATTTTGATGATTTTATAAGGAAATTATATTCCATTCTGGATAAAGAAAAATATGTGACCTTAAAAGAAAATGCTAAACAAAATGCATGGCAGGAGTTTTCCTCTGAAACCTTTGCTAAAAGGGTTGAATTAGTTTATGAAAGAGCAATAGAAAATCATTATAACATGATACCGTATACTTTAAACTCATAGTTAAAGTATACGGTTTTTTTCCTACTATATTGATAAAGGTAATTCATATAATTAGTTAGAGGATGTGTTTATTGATAAACACTAAAATTTTTTAAAGAACTTGCGTGAATTATTTGACAATTCCTTTCGATAATGGAATAATTAATATAGTGATATAATAAATTGGAAATGGCATGTTTATGACAAGCCTAGGAGGAAAAAAATGACTGTTCCCTTAGTGGATTTTTTACAACAATTAACCACTAATACCCCTTTACTTATTATAACCATTCTAACTACTGGTGTAATTCTAGTCAATGGATGGACAGATGCACCAAATGCTATAGCCACTTGCATTTCCACCCGTTCTATAAGTCCAAGGAAGGCAATAATTTTGGCAACAATTTTTAATTTCTTGGGCGTATTCATAATGACCTTAATTACCCCCACAGTAGCACAGACTATTTACAATATGGTTGATTTTAGAGGAAATACTCATAATTCCCTTATAGCCCTATGTGCTGCAATGTTTGCAATAGTATTATGGGCAACCTTAGCTTGGGTCTTTGGTATACCTACAAGCGAGAGCCATGCCCTTATAGCCGGTATTTCTGGGGCTGCTATAGCATTGCAGGGAGGGATGGGGGGTATAAATGGAAGTGAGTGGATTAAGGTCATATATGGACTACTTATGTCCACTATACTTGGATTTGGTATGGGTTATATAATTGTGAGGATTATACAGATTCTATTTAGATTCAAGGATAGGCGTAAAACCAGACGATTTTTTGTAAATGCTCAGATAATAAGTGCAGCAGCTATGGCATTTATGCATGGGGCTCAAGATGGACAAAAGTTTATGGGAGTATTTATGCTTGGGATTTTTCTTGTAAAAGGGCAAAGTAATGTTGTAAATTTTACAATTCCTATTTGGCTAATGATATTTTGTTCATTAACTATGGCATTAGGAACGTCCTTAGGAGGATTAAAAATTATAAAAACTGTAGGCATGCAAATGGTGAAGCTGGAAACCTATCAAGGTTTTTCTGCAGATTTAGCTGGTGCTATTAGCCTATTTATAGCTTCATTGTTTGGTATTCCTGTCAGTACTACCCATACAAAAACAACTGCCATAATGGGAGTTGGAGCATCTAAAAGGCTCTCCTCCGTTAATTGGAGCATTGTTAAGGAAATGGCGGCAACATGGGTTTTAACCTTTCCAGGCTGTGGTCTTGTAGGCTATATTATGGCCAGTATATTTATGAAAATATTTTAATCAAAGGAAAGTGATGTAAGATGATGAAATTGAGGAGTAAAAAAAATTTTAACTATTTTGAGGCATTTATAAATTTATCGGAATACTCACTTAAGGCTGCTAATCTTCTCTTTGAAACATTAAAGAAGTTCGACAAGGATACATTAGAGGAAAAAATAAAGAAAATGCACCAAATTGAACATTCAGCAGATATTGCCAAACACGAATTAATTAACAGGCTTGCAAAGGAGTTTTTACCCCCCATAGAAAGGGAAGATATTGTAAGCCTTTCTGAAAATATAGATGATGTAACAGATTTTGTTGAAGATGTACTTTTAAACATAGACGTTTGCAATGTTAAGCATATTCCACCAGAAATAATGGACTTTGCAGAACTTATTCTAAACTGCTGTCAAAATATGGTTGAAATGTTCAATGAATTTAAGCACTTTAGAAAATCTAAAGAGTTGCACTCAATAATTGTTGAAATAAACAATATAGAAGAGATTGCAGACAAGCTTTATATTAAGGGGTTGAAAAAACTATACCGTAATTCAAATGACCCTATTAAGATTATTATATGGAAAGATATATTGGATTGTATGGAAAAATGCTGTGATGCCTGTGAAAGGGTGGCAAATGGGGTAGAAAATATTGTGATGAAGAACTTATAGATTGATCCGATTCAAAGATAATGCTTGAATTAAGCATTAATAGGGGGATGATATAGTGGGAAGGTCTTTGTTATCTATAGATTGGGATTATTTTATTTATTCGGGTGATAAGAATTTTGGATCCTATATTGAAAACAAGAGAACTATTATAGATTTATGGTATAAAAGGTATATTCTTTTTAAGAAAAAGGGAAAAGATATTACAAAATATTTCAGCCTATCAGGGGATGTTGAAAAATTCTGGGACTTAATAAAAGGTAAATTTAATTTTATGAAAGGTATAAAAATATATGTATCTGATTCCCATTCACTATCCTACAGCCTAGCCATTGATAACAACTGCGATACTGTTTATCTTTTTGATTCTCATGCAGATTTGGGATATGGAGGCCTTCAGTCACTAGACTTTGAGGTTAATTGTGCCAATTGGCTTGGAAAACTTTTTAGAGATAATAAAATAGATAAGGCCTACGTCATATATGGTCCTTTTACTTTAGAAGATCCATGTGATTTTGATTTCATGAATAAATTATATAATATAAACTATCCTAAATTAGAGGACCTGGATATAGATACAGATATTTCTGTAATCCATATTGCAAGATCAGGTGCTTGGACTCCTCCCTGGTATGATGAAGATTTCTTTAAGTTTACAAATAATTTTGGATTACCCTATATAATGGTAGATTGCCCAATAAGAAGATGGGATCCGGGTAGATTAAGCTTTTCTGATGAAATATACTATATGATGGCCTAGGAAATACTATGGCACCACCAGATTACTATATAAAAAAATATAATATGTATTGGGTTTAATAGGCATAATAAATTTATAAAAAATATGAGGTGGTGTCTCATTGAGAGTAAGACTAGGATATGTTGCAATTGCCTTGAACCTTCCAAAAGTTACATCCTCCAGCAATGTAACCTATACATTTTATAAGAAATTGGCAACAGAAGAGGAAAAGCTAAATAAGTTAAAGAAGGTATCCTATTCAAATATTATGGATCTGAAAAAGATATTGGAATATAATGTGGAAAACCAAATCCATTTTTATAGAATTACATCTGCCTTAATTCCTCTTGCTACTCACCCTGATGTAAACTGGGATTATAGAAAGATATTTGCAACAGATTTTAAGCTCATTGGGGATTATATTAAGACAAACAAGATGAGGGTAGATACCCATCCAGACCAGTTTAATGTTATCAATAGTGTTGATGAAAATGTAGTGGAAAACACTAAAAGAAATTTACTTTTTCATTCTAATCTTTTTAAGGATATGGATTACCCACTTGGAAAAATGGTGCTTCATGTAGGCAGTGTTGCAGGTGGTAAAGAAGCAGCTCTTAAGAGATTTGTAAAGAACTTCAATACTTTTCCCCAAGAAATCACTTCTAAGCTGATTTTGGAGAATGATGACAAGACCTTTACGGCAGTGGAAACTCTTAAGCTATGCAAGGAATTAGATGTGCCTATGGTGCTGGATGTACACCATCATAGATGTAATAATGATGGATATACCATAGAGGAAATATTGCCCGATATAATGGATACGTGGAGAAATCAACTACTTCCTCCTAAGCTCCATTTTTCAAGCCCTAAAGATGGCCCCTATGATAGGAAACATGCTGATTTTATAGATGCTAAGGATTTTATTGAATTCATTGAAATTTGTAAAAAAATAGATAAGGACATAGATATAATGCTAGAGGCTAAAAAGAAGGATTTAGCTTTATTTGACCTTGCAGATTCTATAAAAGCCTTAAGGAAAAACTGGAAGTGGATAGATACTTCTACATTTGAATTGTAATAATAGAAAAGCAAGGCTAATATACGAAGAAGTCTATAATGATTATTGTTTCAAATATAGATACAGTTTTCATCTGCATGTCTCTTTATAATGATTATAAAATTAGTGTGCAGTACAGGAAGCCATAGATTCAGGGCCATTGTAAAAGGAAAGACTTGAAAGCTATTTGAAATTTTAAAAAGAAGTTAAGTATGAAGGATTAAATTCTAAACAGATTGAAAATGAAAAGATTACAGAAATATTCAAAACAATAGGTAAAATGAAGAAGGCGAGAAAATATATAAAAGAAAAGAGGAAAAGATAAATTTAAGGGACAATTCTCTGTTATACCGAGTTGTCCCTTATTTGTATTGAAAAACAACCTGTATTTTTTATTTCTTGCTTATAATAAAAATGTTAAATACTCTGTTGACATTAACGTAGCGTAAAGGTGTATATTTAAATTGTCAGGAGATGAGGATATGGAATATACGGTAAAACAGTTAGCTAAAATAGCAGGTGTAAGCCCTCGTACATTAAGGTATTATGATGAAATTGGGCTTCTAAAGCCAGCCAGGATTAATTCATCAGGCTATAGGATCTATGAAAAGGAACAGGTAGATTTATTGCAGCAAATACTCTTCTATAGAGAGCTGGGTGTAAGTCTAGATAAAATCAAGGACATAATATACTCGCCAGATTTTAATGAAATTGAAGCCCTTAAAGAGCATCACAAAAAACTGCTAGATAAAAGGAAGCAGTTGGATTTGCTCATTGAAAATGTTAGAAAAACCATATTAGCTAAAGAAGGGAGCATAAAAATGGAAGACAGAGAGAAGTTTGAAGGCTTTAAGAAAAATTTAATTGATGAGAATGAAAAGAAATATGGCAAAGAAGCACGTGAGAAATATGGTGATGAAGCTGTTGAAAAATCAAATAAAATGCTTATGAATATGACACAGGAAGAATATGAAAGACTTAATAAACTACAAGAGGAGTTTATGTCCACCCTTGAAAAAGCATTTAAAACAGGAGATCCAAGAGGAGAGCTAGCACAAAAAGCAGCAGATCTTCATCGTCAATGGCTCTGCTTTTTCTGGGATGAGTATTCTAAGGAAGCTCATGTGGGAGTATGCCAGATGTATATAGAGGATGAAAGGTTTAGACATTATTATGATAAGTTTCAACCTGGCACAGTAGAATTCCTTAGGGATGCAGTTTTAGCCTATACAGGTATAGACCAAAATTAAATATTAGTCATGATAAAAGGCTACAAGAGTTTTATCCCTTGTAGCCTTTTTTAAAAAAATATAATTAGATAGATATAAAAATAATTTGACATATATCAAAATAGTTAATATACTAATATTAGTAAATAGAAAGGGAGAATTTTCATGAATTATAATTTGCACAAGGGACCTAATTGGTTTTATGAGGTTGTAGTTTGTATTTCAGAGTACTACTTAAAAACTGAAGATAAAATAATAGGAAATCATAGTAAGTTTGGAGTTTCAAGGGATGATATGAAAAGATTTTTTTCAAAATATGAGGCATATAAAAAAGCTGTACTTAATGACATACTTCCTATTTATAATAAATATCCATCCCTGGAATGGTTATTTAAACCTGTAGATTATAAAATTGATGTAGATAGGCCTATTGGAGCATCATTAATTACTTTTTGGGGAAATAAGTCAACTAAAAACCTTAAAGATGATTTTATAGACAATATAATTAAAAAGTATATATCAAGTACAATATCAGAGATTATAAATGATGTAGATAAAGAAGATATAAAAATAAATGGAATTACAGACTTATTAGATATACTTGAAAGTATTGAAATAGATGATGACATATTAAAAATGCATTTAATAAGACTCTATCATGCCAGGTATGAAACTATAAGAAAGCTATGGGAAATGATTCATACTTGTGTACCTATTTTAAAAAAACATTTTTATATTATAAAGGAAGATGTGGATTTAGTTTTAAAAGCACTATCTGATGAAACAAATATAGAAAAAGTACTGGATTTATCAGTAGGTGTAAAATTTAAAACAAAACTATATTGGCAGCTTTATCCAAGTATATTTGCCTTCAATAGTTTTAAAATGGAGATGCAAGTTGAAGAAAACTATTCCTATATAGGAATATATTTTTTAAAGCTTGTAGATTTAAAGGAAAAGAATAAATTCAATGAAGATGAGCTTGTTTCAGACTTAAAGGCCCTAGGAGATGCTACTAGATTGAAGATAATTCGTGTACTCTTAGAAAAGGGAATGTATTTAAAGGAACTGGCTGAAAAATTAAATCTAACTCCTGCAACTGTTTCTCACCATATAAATATAATGCTTAAGTCCGATTTAATATTTATCACCATAGGTGATGAGGATAATAGAAGGGTGTACTACGAGGTAAATAGGAAAAAATTAGAAGCCATTAGTAATTCTATAAAAAGACTTGCATCTATTTATAGGGAGTAGGTGGTAATTCTATGAAGCTTACATTAAGCTATCCTTTGGGAAAGACTTTAAAAGGCCTATTAGAAAATGTGAATAAACAGAATAAGAAAATATTTTTATACTTTCTAGTATATACAACAACAGCAGCCATGTATCCTTTTTTTTCAGTAGTTCTTCCTAAGCTTTTAATTGATGAATTGTCATTAGGTCAAGAAGCCCAGCTTGAAAACATACTAAAGATAATACTTGGATATTTTTTATTAACTTCCATATTTGGATTCCTTAAAACCTTTGTAGCTAATTATGCAGATCCTAGGATTACAAAATTAAGAATCGACTATATTAAGGATATGTTTGATAAGATTGTAAGTGTAGAGTACAAGTACATGGAAGATGCAAGCTTCTTTGAGAAAAATGGTAGGGCTATGGAAGCTACAAACAGCAATGATAATGGTATTGAAGGAGTATACCATAAACTATTTGAAACTCCGGCTGTGATTATAACGGCTCTTGTTCTAATAGTTTTCATTGGAAGATTAAATGTATTTATTCTAATGGGTTTAATATTAAATGTTATAGTTACTATGTGGATTAGTAGAAAGACTCACAACTTTCAATATAAAAAGAAAGAGGAATTATCCCGTGCCCATAGGAGAAAGGACTATTATTATACAACTACCTATGATTTTGGATATGGTAAGGACATAAGAATCTATAATTTAAGGGATAGAGTACTCAATAATTACGCTAGGGAAATAGAAGGCTATGTAAACTTACACAGGCAGATTAAAGACAAGGAATATAAATTAGGATTTTTAGGACTTGTTACTTTACTTATAAGGGATGGGTTAACCTATGGCATACTAATAATGAAAACTGCAAAGGGACTGCCTATATCAGATTTTTCAATGTACTTATCCGCAATATTAAACTTGTCACAGCTTATGAAAACATTAATAGAAAATATTTCTTTTATTATAAATGAAGGCCAATATGTATATGATTTTTATGTTTTCATGAACAAGGATTATGGAGAAAAGGGAGGAGCAAGAAAGGCTATTAAGGATGATACTCTTGAAATAGAATTTAAAAATGTAAGCTTTAAATATCCAAATACTGATAAGTATATATTTAAAAATCTAAATCTTAGGATTAATAAAGGGGAAAAGCTGGCAATTGTAGGTATAAATGGAGCTGGAAAAAGTACTTTGGTAAAGCTTATGACAGGTTTATTTGATGTTACTGAAGGAGAGATACTTATAAATGGTATTCCCATAAAGGAGTTTGACAAAAAGGAACTGTATTCAATGTTTTCTGTAGTATTTCAGGATATAAATATACTTGCCTATACTATAGCTGAAAATGTTGCTTGTACTTCTGAAAATATAGATAAAGAAAAGGTAATAGATGTCTTAGACAAAGTGGGACTTTGGAAGAAAGTAAGTAGTTTTAAAGAAGGTATTAATCAGATAATGTTAAAAATAATTGATGAAAATGGTACGGAGTTTTCTGGAGGGGAAAATCAAAAGCTTGCCATAGCAAGAGCTCTTTATAAAGATGGGGATATGGTAATACTGGATGAACCAACGGCAGCTTTAGATGCCTTGGCAGAGGCAGAAATATATGAGAACTTTAGTAAGTTGGTAAAAGGGAAGACGGCAGTATTTATCTCCCATAGGCTAGCAAGTACCAAGTTTTGTGACAAAATTGCTTTATTTGATAAGGATGGATTAAAAGAATATGGAAGCCATGAAGAACTCATGAAAAAAAGAGGTAGTTACTATAAAATGTTTACAATTCAGGGCAAGTACTATAATGAAGGAGGGAAGACCTATGAAAAACTTAAAGAAGCTTAAAATGTTTTTCCTCCTTTCCTGGAGAATATCACCATCTTATATTATATACCTTATATTAAGTACCATTATAAGTAGTGGGCAGGTTTTTGTTAATGTAATTCTTCCAAAATATTTAATAGATGAATTAATAGGTAATACGGATATGGAAAGGATTATACTATTTGGCAGTTTAATTGTTCTTTCAAATCTACTATTTGCATTTTTAGATAATACTATGAAACGCATAATGGATGTTAAAAATATTTATATGAATGAAATGATGAACAAGGCCATGGCTGAAAAGATTATGAATGTTGAGTTTTCATACCTAGAAAATCCATATTATCTAGATTTGAAAGAAAGAGCTGTTTTTGCAGCTACCAACCAATCAGCTATGAGAAGGTTAATTGAAAATATGGCATCAATGTTAAAAAATTTTGTAACAATTATAGGACTTGTGGCCCTTATGTTTACATTAAGCTGGATTTTAGTAATTCTTCTGGCAGTTGCTATAATAATTGCCCTTCTTATATATAGATTTTTTATGAACTATCAGATGAACTTTTTCCAAGAACTAATACCTGTTAATAGAAAGTATGGCTATTACGTAAACCTTGCCTTTAACGATAAATTGCAAAAGGACGTAAGGCTTTACAATATGAATAAAATGATGACCGATAAGGTGGTTCATTACAATAACGAAATAAACAAATGGCTATGCAGGTATTATGGAAAGCAAGGAAAGTACTTGGGGCTATATGGTATTATTAATGACCTACAGGCTGCCATAGCCTATGGATATGTAGGATTAAGGGTAATAAGCGATAAACTTGGGCCCAAAATAGGGTTAGGTTCCTTTACTATGTATGTTAATGCAGCAATTAATTTCACAAAATCAACAACAGAGTTTGGAAACAATGTAATAAATATTGTGCAGGTTCTTGGATATCTAGATCCATTTATGGAGTTTATGTCTCTGCCAGATGAAGGGCAGGCAGGGGGTAGTTTGAAATTTGAAGGGGAAGTTGAGACTATAGAGTTTAAAAATGTATCCTTCAAATACCCTGGTAGTGATAAATTAGTATTAAAGGATATTTCATTTAAAATAAACAAGGGAGAAAAAATATCCATAGTTGGATTAAATGGTGCAGGTAAGACTACACTGGTAAAGCTTATATGCAGACTTTATCGCCCTACAAAAGGCCAGATTTTAATAAATGGCCGTGATATATTTGAATATGAACATAAAAGCTATATGGATAAAATAGCTGCTGTGTTTCAGGATTTTAAGCTGTTTAACTTTACCATAGAAGAAAATATAACCTGTAAAGAAGCAGATAAAGATACGGAAAGGGCTATGGAATTAATAGAGGAAGTTGGATTAAGGGAAAATATAGAAAGCCTTCCCAATGGAATCAAATCCTTATTTGGCAAGGCCTATGATGAAAGTGGAATAGAAATGTCTGGAGGAGAAAGCCAAAAAATTGCCATTGCAAGAGCCCTTTATAAGGACGCATCCTTAGTTATATTAGATGAGCCAACAGCAGCCCTGGACCCCTTGGCTGAGGCTGATATATATGAAAATTTCAACAATCTAGTTGGGGAAAAAACTGCCATATATATTTCCCACAGAATGTCCAGCAGTGTTTTCTGTGATAAGATTTTAGTAATAGATGAAGGCAGTATTTCAGATTTTGATACCCATGAAAATTTAATGAAGAAAGAGGATAGCTTATATTATAAGCTATATAAGACACAAGCCATAAACTATCAATATAGTTAGCATGACCCATCTCATTGGGGAGGAGGGGATAGGTTTAAACCTGTCCTTTCATTTTTATTGGAATTATACTTGGGTATAATACATATAAGTATAAGAATTATATTAGGGGGATGAATAATGAAAGCCATGAACGAAACTGTTAAAACTCAACTTGCCCATAGGACCATTAGAGAGTTTACAGATGAAAAAATACCTGAAGAAATATTTGAAACCTTAATGGAAGTTGCCAGGAGAACGGCTACTTCTACTGGAATGCAGGCTTCATCTATAATTAGAGTAACAGATCCTGAAAAAAAGAAGGAAATAGCAAAGGTATGTAATCAGGAATATGTTGCAAGGGCAACTGAACTACTAATATTTATAGTTGACCAATATAGAAATTGGAATATTGCAAGGGAAAAAGGCTGTTATGAGGAAAGTATTAGAGATATGGATAGGTTTTTTTCAGCCTTTACAGATGCCTGTATTATGGCACAAAATGTAGTTAATGCAGCAGAGTCCTTGGGATTGGGAACAATGTATTTAGGAAGCATTTTAAATGATCCAGAGAGAATATGTGATATTTTAGAGCTTCCAGAATTGACTTTTCCAGTTATAGGGCTTGGAATTGGATATCCAAACCAATCCCCGCAGCTAAAGCCCAGAATGGATATGAAGTTTAGGGTATTTGAAAATAAGTATATGCCCATGACTAATTATGTAGAAAAATTAAAAGATTATGATGCTGAAATGCGTACTTATTATGATTTAAGGGATGCCAACAGAAGGGTAGATAGTTTTACAAATCAGGTAGTAACAAGGCTTAAAAATGTTATTCCAAAAAGGCAGGAAATATTAAATGTAGTTAAAAAACAGGGATTTGATTTAAAGGTATATGATAAATAAGAAAAATGCCTCTAGTTGTTTTAAACTAGTGGCATTTTTTATGTTATTATTAATTGTTAGATTAATAAAGTGAAATTTTTCAAAGGTTTTAAAGGAATTTTTCATAAATAAACTATTAATATATAAGTATTTAACTGATATAATTATATTATTACAGTTTATAAGTAAGTTTAAAGGAGGAAAAACATGGAAATTATCGAAATATTAAAAGCAGTAATATTAGGGATTATTGAAGGTATTACTGAATGGCTGCCAATAAGCAGTACTGGCCACATGATAATAGTTGATGAATTTTTGCAGCTTAATATGTCTGAAGAATTTAAAGAAATGTTTTTTGTAGTCATACAACTTGGTGCAATTATGGCAGTAGTTTTGTTGTATTTCAACAAGCTTAATCCTTTTTCACCATCCAAATCGAAAAAAGAGAAAATGGATACATGGACTTTATGGTTTAAAGTAGTAGTAGCCACAATACCAGCGGGAGTTATAGGGCTTCTATTTGATGATATACTCAATGAAATGTTTTACAATTATAAGACTGTTTCTTTAATGCTGATAATATATGGGATATTATTTATAATAGTTGAAAATAGAAACAAAAGTAAAAGGCCTGCAGTAGATAGCCTTTCTGATCTTACATATAAGACTGCTTTAGGAATAGGTTTATTTCAGGTTTTATCCTTAATACCTGGAACATCAAGATCTGGTGCCACAATTGTGGGAGCTATGATATTAGGCAGCTCAAGAAGTGTAGCAGCAGAATTCACTTTTTTCTTAGCTATTCCTGTAATGTTTGGGGCAAGTCTTCTTAAACTGGTAAAATTTGGTTTAGCATTTACCCAAGGAGAACTTACAGTATTATTGGTTGGAATGATAGTGTCACTTTTAGTTTCCGTAATAGCTATTAAGTTTCTTTTAAGATATATTAAGAGAAATGATTTTAAGGCTTTTGGATATTATAGGATAGTATTAGGATTTATAGTCCTGTTATATTTTATGTTAATAGGTTGATTTACTAAAAGCAAGGAGGGATAAAAGTGATAAAGATAGTAGTTAAAAAGAAAATTAAAGAAGGGAAAATTGATGAAGCAATTAAGTTGTACCAAGAATTAGTTTTAGCTTCTCAAAAAGAAGAGGGATGCATTCAGTACAATCTATATCAGGATAATGATGATGAAAACATACTATTTATAATCGAAGAATGGGAAGACCAAGAGGCCTTGGATAAACACAACAAAACAGAGCATTTCACTAGATTAGTTCCCATGATTGCAGAACTTGTTGAAGAAAGTGAAATGAATAAATGTCATAAACTATTTTAATAAAAAGCTTCGGCTTAGATCGAAGCTTTTTGTATTTTAACTATCTTTCGTATACAAATACACCATCAATCATAGTTTTCTCAACTTCAATATCTTTAATTTTATTTGCATCAATAGTGAAAATATCATCACTTAGTACTATTAAATCAGCAACATATCCTGTTTTTAACCTCCCTTTAAAATCTTCCTTAAATTCATTATATGCACTGCCAATGGTATAAGCATCTATAGCATCTTGCACGTCCATTTTTTCTTCAGAATAAAATCCTCCTTTAGGATTGCCATCTATTCTTTGTCTTGTTACTGCGCAATATATGTTGTGGAAAGGGTTAATATCTTCTACAGGGGCATCTGTTCCAAAGCTTATATGTACACCATAATTGTAAAGAGTATTAAAGGCATAAGAAGTGCTTGCCAATTTCTTTCCAACTCTGGATTCTACAATCCTGGAATCATAATCAAGGAAAATAGGCTGGAACATAACAGCAATATTTAATTTTGCAATTCTATTTAATTGTTTTTTATTTGTAATTTGACAGTGTACAATTCCATGACGGAGGTGGTTGTTCTTATTTTTACCACTTATAATAGTTTTTTCAAAAGCATTAATCACACTATCAATAGCCTTATCCCCAATGGCATGCACTACAACTTGGATTCCATATTCTGTTGCCAGGTTTACCAAGTCCTGCAGCTCTTCATCCTTCAATGCTTCAACTCCCCTAAGACCAGGAGCATCTTCATAATCCTTATGCATTAGTGCAGTTCTGGCCCCTAAGGAGCCATCTTTAAATAGCTTCAGTGCTCCTTTAGATAAGAATTTTTCATCGTATTTATCAGATTGAAATTCTGTTTCTAAATAATTTTTAAAATAATTTATATTTTGAAGGTTATACTGATGTCTGTATCTCAATTTGGTTTTCTTGTTATCATAAATATGGTGTATAATATTAAATATTTCATTATAATCATCATTATTTAAAATATCACAGGATTGTACAGAAGTTATGCCGAGGCTTATGGCATATTTACTAGCTTTCAAAAAATCTTTTTCAATGTCATGATTTTTTTCAGGCATAGCCTTATATATTAGATTAATGGCATTTTCAGTAAAAATACCATTTGGTTTACCATCTTCACCAAGTTCTATGGTACCACCAGCTACACCGGTATTTTCATCAACTCCTGCCAGTTCAATAGCTTTTGTATTAGTAACTAAAAGATGGCCACAAACCCTGTCTAATACAATAGGTATTTCTGTAGATATTTTGTCTAAATCATGCCTATTTAAAAGACGTTTTTCACCAGTAAGGAAGTTATCCTGGTTCCAGCCCCTACCATACAATGCCTTTATTTCTTTATTTTTCTCTATAAATTTTCTGCCTGATATTATTATTTCTTCTATAGATTTAGCTTCTTTTAAATTTAAAGTATTCATAAAGCTACCTAGTCCAATTAAATGTAGATGGCTATCATTAAAAGCAGGTATAACAGTTTTGCCTTCAAGGTTGATTATTTTGTCTACCGAATGTTTTTTTATATCTTCATTAGTACCAACTTTTTTAATAATTCCATTTTCAATAAGCAGGGCTTCTTGAAAATGGTTCTTATGAATATAGACTTTGCCATTTACTAATGCTGTTTTCAAAATATTAACCCCTTTCTATTAGTGCTACTATATTTAATACAATTATAATATAACAGCATTATAGCAAAGTCTATGTTTTTTATCCAAGATATGCTTTTTTAATGCTTTCATCATTTAGCAACACCTTAGGATCACCTTCTAGTTCAATGACTCCATTCTTTATAATATAAGCTCTATTTGCAATATTTAAGGCCATATTTGCATTTTGCTCCACTAGTAATACTGTTGTACCTAGTGCATTTATATTTTTAATAATGGAGAATATTTCTTTAACTATAAGGGGAGCCAAGCCCATAGAAGGTTCGTCTAATAGTAACAGTTTAGGTTTAGACATAAGGGCACGGCCTATGGCTAACATTTGTTGTTCGCCACCGGATAGTGTACCTGCTATTTGCTTTCTTCTTTCATTAAGCCTGGGAAATAGGGAAAAGACCTTTTCATAATCCTCTTCTATGTTTTTACTGTCGTCCCTAATGAAGGCTCCCATTTCAAGATTTTCCATTACAGTCATATTGGCGAATATTCTTCTTCCTTCCGGGACATGAGAAATACCTAATTTAACAATGTCAGATGCATTAAGTTCATTTATACTTCCACCATTGAACAAAATTTCCCCTCTTTTAGGTTTTAAAAGGCCGGATATAGTTTTTAAGGTAGTACTTTTACCGGCTCCATTTGCACCTACAAGGGTTACTATTTCTCCCTGGTTAACTTTAAGGCATATATTTTTTAAAGCATGAATATTTCCATAAAATACATCAATATTTTTCAGTTCTAGCATATTTCCGTCTCCTCTCCTAGGTAAGCCTTTATTACTCTTTCATTTTTGTTTATCTCTTCAGGAGTTCCCTCTGCAATTAAAGTTCCAGAGTCAAATACAAATATTTTTTCGCATACATCCATTACCAAGGACATATCATGCTCAATTAGTATTATTGTAAGATCATAGCTTTCTCTGATCCATCTTATAAGAGAGGTAAGTTCCCTTGTTTCATTAGGATTCATACCTGCTGCAGGTTCATCCAACAGAAGAACTTTTGGTTTAGCAGCCAATGCCCTTGCAATTTCAAGTCTTCTTTGATCCCCATAGGACAAATTTTTAGCTGTTTCATCCTTTTTGTCCATTAAATTGAATTTTTCCAATAGATTTAATGCATGCCTGTATTTTTCATCCTCCCATTTGTAATAAGAAGGAAGCCTGAATACAGTGGAGGCTAAACCATATTTAAATCTGCTATGATATCCTAATAGCACATTTTCTAGTACAGTCATATTTTGAAATAGTCTTATATTCTGGAAGGTTCTAGAAATACCGTAATATGCAATTTTATGTGGCTTTAAATCCTTTGAAGTAATTTTTTTATCTAAATTATATTCAATTTCTCCTGATGTGGGGTTATATATTCCCGTAAGCAAATTGAAGAAGGTTGTTTTGCCAGCACCATTCTGTCCAATTAAACCAATTATTTCACCTTTATTAATTTCAAGACTTATATCTTTAAGGGCCTTTATACCACCAAAGGATTTAGATAGATTCGTAACCTTTAAAACTTTCACTGGCCTTAACCTCCTTTTTAATAGTTTTTAATTTAAATCCCTTAAATTCTTGTTTGCCCATAAGACCTGTTGGTCTAAACATCATGATTCCAAACAGTACAAGGGCGTATATTATCATTCTTAAATCTGCTACACTTTGAAGCAAGGTAGATACAACGGATAATACAATTGCTCCTACTATAGAACCTGAAATACTTCCTAATCCACCAAATACTACTATAACCAGAATATCAATGGATTTCATAAAACCAAAGCTATCAGGCTTTATAAAATAGAAATAATTTGCATATAAGGAGCCTGCAATACCTGCAAAGAATGCACCTATGGCAAAAGCCAATACTTTATAGTGGGTAGCATTTACTCCCATAGCTTCAGCAGCAATTTCATCTTCTCTAATAGCTATACAAGCTCTTCCTTTATAGGAATTTATAAAGTTTTTAATAACTACTATGGATAGCACTGTCATTCCAAAGGCCCAAGTCCAGTTAGTATATTGTGGAATATCATTAAATCCAATAGCTCCACCTATATAATCTGTATTTAAAGCTAATATTTTAATTATTTCACCAAAACCAAGAGTAGCAATGGCTAAATAATCCCCTTTTAACCTTAAAGTAGGGATACCTATAAGAACTCCGGCCAATGCTGCAACTATTCCTGAAAGAATTATTCCTATGAAAAAGGGTTGACCTAATTTTGCAGTTAGTACAGCAGAAGTATAAGCTCCAATGGACATAAAAGCTGCATGGCCTAATGAAAACTGACCTGTAAATCCTGTAATTAGGTTCAAACCAACTGCCAATATAATGTTTATACATATAAGAATTATATTCAATTCCATATAAGAATCTAAGATTCCTATATTGAATAGGATTTGGACAGTTATATAAAATAACACAAGTCCAACAATGGTAAATATATTTTTCTTATTAAACCTATTCATATAACCCCTCCTATACTTTTTCCTTAGCCGTTTTCCCTAAAAGTCCATTAGGTCTGACTAATAAAACAAGAATTAGTATTAAGAAAGCAACGGCATCTTTAAAAACTGAGCCACCATTGGCACTAACAATAGTTTCAATTATTCCTAGAGAGAAACCACCCAATACAGCACCAGGTATAGCTCCGATTCCTCCCAATACTGCTGCAACAAAGGCTTTTAATCCAGGCAAAGAGCCCATTAGAGGGTTGATGGTATTGTAGTATATACCTACAAGTACACCTGCAGCACCTGCTAGGGCTGAACCCATGGCAAATGTAAAGGATATGACCTTATTTACATTTACTCCCATAAGCTCTGCTGCTTCAAGGTCATAGGATGAAGCTCTCATTGCTTTTCCCATTTTGGTTTTTCTGACTATAAATTGTAGGGCAATCATTAGAATCAAGGTAATAGCAATTATATATATATTTTTAACATCCAGTATTACATTTCCATTCAAAAATTTTAAGCTTTTACTTTCCAAAACTTCAGGAAAGGTTCTTGTTTGCGGTCCTACAAAATACATCATAGTGTATTGTAGGAGTAGAGAAATACTTATGGCTGTAATTAGTGCGGTTATTCTGGGAGATTTTCTTAATGGCTTATATGCAATTTTTTCTATAATAATACCAAGTAGGCTTGTTGCGGCCATGGAAATTAATAGGGCAGGCAAAAAGCCAATATTGAAAAATGTGGTTAAGGCAAAGCCTACATAAGCCCCTACCATGTATATATCCCCGTGGGCAAAATTAATTAAATTTATAATTCCATATACCATGGTGTAGCCTAAAGCCATTAAGGCATATATTCCTCCTAAGGATATTCCATTTATCATTTGTTGGAATACTTGTTCCATTATCAACATCCTTTCTATGAGTATTTATATTTAACACTTAGGACATGTGTCCTAAGTGTTAAATAAGGTGTTAAAAATTATTGAGGGTCTAATTTTTTCAAGAATACTGGTTCTCCATCTTTTAATTCTATGATTGTAACAGATTTTACTGGATTATGCTTTTCATCTATGGACAATACACCGGTAACTCCTTCAAATCCATCTGTTGCTTCCAAAGCTTCCTTAAGCTTTTCTGTATCAGCTTCTCCAGCTCTTTCTAAAGCATCTGCAACTAAGTAAGCCATATCGTATCCTAAAGCGTTGAAAGCATCTGGTTCTCTACCGTATTTTTCTTTGAAGCTTTCTCTGAAGTCAACTGCTTCCTGTGAATCGTCCTGAGATGAATAATGGCTTGAATAATAAATATCATTTAGGGCGCTTGCTCCTGCTATTTCTAGCAGTTTAGGTGATTCATAGCCATCTCCGCCAAGTATAGGAACGTTTAATCCTAATTCTCTAGCTTGTCTGATTATTAAGCCTACATCTTCATAGTATCCAGGTACAAATAATCCCTCTGGATTTAATCCCTTTAAATTTGTCAATACAGCCTTATAATCTGTATCTCCAGCTTGATAAGCTTCTACAGCTAAAACTTTGCCACCCAATTCTTCTATGGTTTCCTGGAAGGCCTTTGAAAGACCTTGAGCATAATCACTGGTTGAATCTGCTAATATGGCTACATTTCTCAATTGTAAATCATTAAAGGCAAATTGTGCCATCATAACCCCTTGGAAGGAGTCATTAAAGCATGTTTTAAATACATATTCTTTTACATTGCCATTGCTATCAACAGTTACGTCATCAGCAGTAGCTGAAGCTGATATTAGAGGTATTTTATTTTGCATGGCTGGTGGAATTGCAGCTTTTGTATTACCTGAAGTAGCTGGTCCTAACATTACTACCACATTTTCTCTTGTAGCTAATCTTGTAGAGACATTAGTAGCCTCTGTTGCCTTAGATTGATTATCTATTTTTATCATTTTAATTTTCTTTCCTAAAACACCACCATTATTGTTTATCTCTTCAAAGGCTAATTCGATACCTTCAACAAGCCCCTGACCATAGGTTGCAGTCTCACCCGTTAGCTCATAATTTAAGCCAACCCTAATTTCATCTGAATTATTTGCTCCACCAGTAGAGGAGCATCCTACTACAAGACTTAATATCAATACAAGAACAGTCACAAATGTTAATCTCTTCTTCATCATTTTCATCACTCTTCCTCCCATAACTTTTATATTATTTAGTAATCTAGTATAACTTATAATAATACCATCTTCATCGCTAATCATAAGATCCCTCCCCTACTTGTAAAATAATATAAAAAAATGCCACTATATGTTTTAACATATAGAGGCTTACATACTAAGCGGTACCACTCTATTTCTTAATTGTCTCACGACAATTAACTCACTAGGTTCCTAAGGATTATATCCTTATAAACCCTGACCTTATAACGGGGTCTACCGATATGACCTACTACCTACTTAAAGGGTTCAGCCATATGACTCAGAAGTGAGAGGTCCCTATTAAGCCATTACTGGTTCTCAGCTACCCCAGTTCTCTGTAAATGGCTTGTTAATAGTTCACGTCTTCCTCATAGTCTTTAAATTGTCACAAAATTATGTTATTTTTAATTTAATGATTATAAATATACCATCATACAATTTACTTGTCAATAGAAACTTGAAATTTTTTTTGATAAAAATTCAAAAAAACGTTTTCATAAACCTTTTACATATAATAGCATAAAATATTATCTGTTGTATATGGCTTAAAATTGGGAATGAGATTTAAAGTTTAAATTATAAAGAAACTAGGAAAACATTTTCTTTTCTGAAAAATGAAAGAAAAAATATAAAAATTGCATATTTAAAAAAGCATATTGATAAAATTTTATTGATTTATTGTTGAAACTTTGGCAAGTGCTTGGCTCTAGTTTATTGTAATACAAATAAGTGTGGATTTTTTCGAAAGAATAGAAAAAAATACTTTAATTGTGTATTGAGGCTAAGTGTGTTAAAATAATAGAAGTTGAATTGCTTATATTTGTAGGCAACTATAAGTTTGTTCATGAAGTTTCAATAATTTTTCCCAAAAAAACTAAGGAAATGGGGTAGACATATGGATAGGAAAAAGGAATTAAAAGAAAAATACAAGATGATGAAACCAGAGATGGGATTATTTATAATAAAATCCAAATTAGAAAATAAGTGCCATATAGAGGTAAGCCAGAATTTAAAAGGAAGCATTAATGGAACTGTATTTAAACTTAATTTTGGAAATCATCCTAATAGGGAACTTCAAAAGGCATGGATTCAAAAAGGAGAAAATAGTTTTACCATTGAAATATTAGAAAAATTAGAATATGATGAAGACGAAATAAAAACAGACTATAGTGAAGAGTTGGAGATACTTGAATTAGTGTGGAAGGATAAACTAACAAAGCAGGGCATGGAGTTTTATAATAAATAGGATAAAAGGATTGTAACCAATACGGTTATAATCTTTTTTTATTAAAAAAATTTTTGCTGTAGTTACTTATAGAAGGGAAAACATAAATTTTGTAGAATAATATATGTAAATAGTTTTATAAAGGGGGCATTTTATGAAAGGAAAATATTATCCAGAACCTTTTAGGATTAAAATGGTAGAGCCTATAAAGATACTGACTGAAGAAGAGAGGTTAAAAAAGATAGAGGAAGCCCATTATAACTTATTTTACTTGGATTCAGAGGACGTATATATTGATTTGCTAAGTGATAGTGGTACTGGTGCCATGAGTACAGAACAATGGGCTGGTATGATGAAGGGTGATGAGGCCTATTCTGGTTCTAAGAACTATAAAAAATTAGTAAATACTGCCCAAAATATTTTTGGATATAAATACATACAACCTGTACACCAGGGAAGGGCCGCAGAAAAAGTAGTCATGCCAATTTTTTTAGGACCTGGCAAATATGCAATATCCAATATGCATTTTGATACTACCAGGGCCCATGTGGAACTTGCCGGGGCAAGAGCCATAGATTGTGTAGTTCCTGAAGCTTTGGATACAGAAGTCTATAGCCCCTTTAAGGGCAATATGGATACTGAAAAATTAGTAGAATTAATAGAAAAGTATGGGGCTGAAAATATAGGCCTTATAATATTAACAATTACAAACAATAGTGCTGGTGGACAGCCTGTATCCATGGAAAATATAAGAGAGACATCAGAAATAGCCAAAAAATATAATATACCCTTGATGATAGATGCAGCTAGATTTGCGGAAAACGCTTACTTTATAAAAAACAGGGAAAAGGGTTATGAAGACAAGTCCATTAGAGAAATAGTACTAGAAATGTTTAGCTATGCCCAATTATTCACCATGAGTTCAAAGAAGGATGCCATAGTAAATATGGGTGGATTAATAGGCATTAAGGATGACGAAGAACTATATGAAAAAGTAAAGGCAAATACTATACCCTATGAAGGATTTATAACATATGGCGGATTAGCAGGTAGAGATTTAGAAGCTTTAGCCATAGGATTAGAAGAAGGAATTGATTATAATTATCTAAGATATAGAATAGGACAAATGGAATATTTAGCATCTAGATTAGATGAAGCAAATATTCCTTATCAATATCCTGTAGGTGGCCATGCGGTATTTATAGATGCTAAAAAACTGCTTCCTCATATACCCTACTATGAATTTCCAGGACATGCCTTGGCAGTAGAACTATATAAGGAAGCTGGTATTAGATCTTGTGATATAGGTTCCTTTATGTTAGGTAATGATCCAGATACAGGTAAGCAGCTTGAATCACCCTTTGAGTTTACAAGATTAGCCATACCAAGAAGAGTATATACCCAGTCCCATTTAGATGTAGTTGCTGATGCTTTAATAGCAATTAAGAATAGGGTAGATTCCATCAAAGGATATAAAATTGCTTGGGAACCAAAAGTACTCCGCCACTTTACAGCTAAATTGAAGCCTGTTGAATAATAAAAAATTTAAAACAAATAGGATGTACAAGAGAGAAGGAGTTCCGCTCCAAGATTTGTTAACTGCTACGATATGGAAAAATGGGCTGCATAACCGCTTACGCTTTAAAATGCAGCCCATTTTTACTTTAATAAGTTTCATTTAAATATGCATATTTTTTATCCAGTGGTTCGATGGATTTTATTATAGCTCCTCCCAGGCATATTTCACCTTTGTACAATACTGCCACTTGTCCTGGTGTTACTGCCTTTACAGGATATTCGTATTTAATATGGATATTTCCATCTTCCAGCATATTAACTTCAACAGGTATATCTGCCTGCCTATATCTAAATTTAGCAGTACATTTTAAAGGCATTTTAGGAGCTTCTCCTAAAATCCAACTAGGGGATTCTCCAATCATTGACACAGAAAAGAGGGCAGGATGGTCTCTACCCTGTGCCACATACAATATATTCTTTTTTAAGTTTTTACCAACAACAAACCAGGGTTCACCTGTGCCTATACCGCCTATTCCAATTCCCTTTCTTTGACCTAAGGTATAGTGAATAAGCCCACTATGTCTGCCTAGTTTATTTCCGTCTACATCAATAATATCCCCTTCTTTTGCTAAAAGATATCTGTCTATGAATTCATTAAAATCCCTTTCACCTATGAAACATATACCTGTAGAATCCTTTTTTTTAGCAGTATATAAATTATGCTTTTCGGCAATTTCCCTAACTTCCTTTTTTTCTAAGTGGCCTATAGGGAATATTGTTCTAGATAAGGCCTCTTGTCCTATTCTTGATAAAAAGTAGCTTTGGTCCTTATTTCTATCCTTTCCTCTCAATAAATAAAACTTTCCATTTCTTTCTTCTACCTGAGCATAATGCCCCATGGCTATATAATCAGCATCTAATTTTAAGGCATAGTGTAGGAAAGCATTAAATTTTATTTCCTGGTTACACATTACATCAGGGTTAGGTGTTCTACCCTTTTTATATTCATCTAAAAAGTAACTAAATACCTTATCCCAATATTCTTTTTCAAAATTTATGGTATAGAATGGAATATCAAGCTGGCTTGCTACCCTTCTAGCATCCTCTGCATCTTCTGTGGCAGTACATACACCAAATTCATCCTTTTCATCCCAATTTTTCATGAAAATTCCAACCACATCATATCCAGCTTCCTTTAAAAGCAGTGCAGATACTGAAGAGTCTACTCCTCCACTCATTCCTAAAATAACTCTTTTTGCCATACAATCATCCTTTTTCTAATTTAATTCCATCAGATATTATACTATAGTATCCTCTTTTTTTACAGTGCTTATTATGATTAAAATTTCCATTTAGAAAGGAATTATTGTTACCATATAGAATATTATTTAGAAGGAGTGGTATTGTGAGGGTATTAAAAAGAATTATGCTTTTATTAGTGAAAAGTCTTATTATCTTAGTTATATTGTCGGCTGCAGGAGCCATTATAGCATATTCAATCAGTGTAAAAACCTGCAGAGACTTTTTAAGGGTACTTGAATATACAGGATTTGCATTAATGATAATGGGTGCCTTGTCTATAATGGGAAATATGAAATTAATAGGGGATTATAGCTACAATATAGCAAGATCTGCTGTGGATATGAAAAAATCAACCTTCAGGGATATCGAAATGAACTTTGCTGCCTGCAGGTTTACTATAATAACTGGACTTTCTGGGATTTTGCTTCTTTTAATTTGTCTAATATTGTGGGAATATTAGCTTATAGAGTAAATGATAAATGAAAATTTGCTCTGTGCTTTTTAGTAGGAACAAAAGGAGGCTCTCCTGAATAAATTTAACATAATGATACCTTGGGGGTGTTAGGATGGATATGGTTTTAAGGAGCATATTGTCCCTATTTTTGATTATAATAGCAGGTGTATTTGGAAGAAAAAGAAACATAATAACACCTGAAGCTAATAAGGGAATGATAGACCTTCTATTAAGAATACTGCTTCCTTTCATGATTGTTTCTTCCTTTTCTTTTTCATATGATGACAGTATAAAGGCAAATGTAGTTAAGGCTTTTTACTTTAGCTTTATAGCCTATATAATAATTATTGGAATTTCAATTCTTCTTACTAAACCAATTAAGGATGAAAAAAGAATAATACTCCATTTTGCAAATGTATTTACCAACACCGGATATATTGGTTTTCCAATACTAAATGTAATATATGGACCTGAAGCTGTAATATATGGTTCCATATTCAATATGTTCTTTGTTTTATTCCTGTGGTCCTATGGAATAATGATATTTAAAGGGAGGATGGCTAAGGAAGAGCTAAAAAAGGAAATAATTAAGGCCTTATTAAATCCATCAGTTATAGCAGTATATATAGGAGTTGCCATGATGGTTTTTAATTTGAAATTTCCCGAGGTAGTGTTAAATAGTATCAAATCTGTGGGAAATATGACTGGTCCATTATCAATGATAATAGTTGGGGCTATATTTGCTGATGTAAATATTAAAAGTCATCTTAAAGACTGGACAATATACTATGGAATACTTATGAAAATGGTACTAATACCAGCCATACTATGTTTAATTGCAATTATAATTAGGGATAAATCAGTTGTTACTAACTCCATAATTATACTGGCATCCATGCCTTCTGCAGCAATGACGTCCATATTTGCTGAAAACTTTAACCTTAAAAAGGATTATGCTACTATGATAATGGTAGTGACCACTTTAATTTCCATATTGACAATTCCAGTCTTATTAAAAATAATCATCTAAAAAGCCAAGAGTTGCTAATATTTTAATCTTAAATTACAATAATATTGTATTGAAAGCACATAAGATTAAATTACAGTAGAAAGGACAATTAGAATGGATTTAAATAATATTTTAAAAATAGGGGAATCAATATCTAGAGAATATACAGTTAAAGAAGAAGACACTGCAGACTTCCTTGGCAACAAGGGAATAACGGTGTTATCTACATCTGCAATGATTTTCTATATGGAGCTAACAGCTTCAAGTATAGTTTTTGAAAAAATACGGGAAAATTACAGACCTGTAGGTAGTAGAATTGATGTAAAACACATAAATCCTGCTCCTCAAGGTAGTAAAATAAGAGTAAAGGCTACTGTAAAAGCTATTGATGGCAGAAAGGTTACTTATGATGTAGAAGCCTTTAATGAGGAGACAAAAATTGGTTATGGAGAATATGATCTTCATATAGTTGATTTAAATGAATTTAAAAACAAATTTTAAGCATCTCCAATAATGGGATGCTTTAGTTTTTTGTAAATTCCTTTTAACCTTATTGTAACCAATTAATGGATAGGGAAAGTTATAATGAATATAGGAAATGGGTAAAAGGAGGTTGTCATATGAACAATAAATTACAAAAAACCATATTATTAGGAGTATGCACTACTTTAATTTCTTCATTTGTAATAACTGGATGCTCTAGCACAGATATAACAAATGCTGCACCAG
>ERZ773359.257-NODE-257-length-73445-cov-8.616583_pt1 | contig 73445 bp, 86 predicted proteins | sample MGYA00374955_ERZ773359 | MGnify/ENA primary metagenome ERZ773359 (study PRJEB29098, sample SAMN04486028) | biogas fermenter metagenome | study: EMG produced TPA metagenomics assembly of the Biogas fermentation microbial communities from Germany - Plant 4 DNA1... | reverse complement strand
AAAATTGAACTTTTGCCGGTGTTGGGGTTGCCGGCGAGGCATATATTATAATGGCTTTTCATCTAACATCCACCTCGATTAGTTCGGCGTCTTCTTTTCTTAACGCCACTAGTCCGTTATAAATTTCGTACACGGAAATCTCTTTTTTTCGTCCGTGCATTATTAATTTGACGGAATTGTTTTTTATAAAACCGAGCGAATGCAGACGTTCCTTAAACCGGGAATCCGCGTTAACTTTTGTAATAATCCCGGTCTCGTTGACGCTTAATTGTCCGAGTTTCATAATCATCCCCATTTCAACCATTCTATATTATGACTAACGCCCGTAATTAGTGATAAAAGCCGATATTTTTGTCGTTACGCCGATAATTAATGCAAATGTCATTATCACATTTTTTGTTATTTCATAAACTATAAATGAAAGGTGGTGTAAAAATGCCGGGTAGAATAAATCCTTGCAAACCAATTGACCCGTGTTGCTGCACACCAGCAGTCGGCATCTGCGGATTCCACGGAATAGGCAATAGATACGCATTCGTGTTGGTATTATTTATTTTGTTGGTTATCGTCGGTGCGGCGTTTTGGTTCTAAACAAAAGAGGATTTAATCCTCTTTTGTTTTAGGATTATAAGTTGACGGAGGTGAAAGAAAATGAATTTCAACGACATTTCAAGATTAATTAACCGGACCGCGAAAATCTTTAATAATATAAACGGGCGCTCGCCTTACGGGGCGTTCCATCCGCCTTACGCAGTGCCTCGCCCCGGTATCGGTCAACAGGGGATGGCGCCTGCCGAAACTTTGGCTCAGAGACCGATAACCTACTATATAAACAGAATCAAGGATTTTCTTTACAGGGAAGTGTAAAAAAGGAAAGATTAACGCTTTTATTTGCTTCGGTAAAATGATATAATTTATTTTGGTGATATAGTTGCGCAGGTATTATCAAGTGAAGTTGAAAAAAAGCGAATTGGCGCTCAAATTGGCCGTTATCAGCGTCCTCGCGGAAGCGGGTTATTTTTTATTGACTCTCGCGATTACCTTTCCCCCCTCTTTAAAATATGTCGTGCTCCCGCTTGCGCTTTTGGCGATTATTATCATAGCTGGCATATCCGATAACCGGAAAATCCGCAGTTTTTATTTTAAAGATAATTATATGACGATCGCGGTAAATAAACGGGAATCCGCTTTTAGTTTGCTTCATATCGAGAGTTTGGATTTGCTTACCGATTTTGACAGTCTTTTTGGTTACAAGAAAGTGATTATCAATCTTAAAAACACCCGGCGCAAGTATGTTCTGCTTTTTCCCGCCGAAACGGCGCGGCGCTTTATTTTTTGGCTGCAGGCCAAACTCGAGAATTACACGCAACCATTTATAGATGATTTGTATTTGTTTTTAGAGGAGGGAAACGCCGATGAAGCATCGTAGAATTGTTAGTAGCATAATTTTGTTGTTGCTCGTTATTGCGTTTGCGGGCTGTAATAAAAAGCCGTATAAGCCGGAAAAAATCGTTGCCGATCATTCATTTATTAATGATGATTTTGACTCGCACATCGAACTGGCCGGCGATATTATCTTAACCGATAGCGGGTTGGTCGTCCGTCAGTCGATAACGGTTATTATGCGGGTTGTTCGGGGGACGGGGAGAAAAATCGAGTATTATCAAATCGATTGGGTCAGCGCGGCCGGGGACTATCAAACTTATTATAATTTCGCGCGGGAGAATGATTTTCGCTACCGAGGTCAAAAATTCTTGCCGTTGATGCCCGTGGGTGGCGGGGCTCTTTCTGAGATTAAAGCCCGCTTTGAATATTTTCATGTTTTGGACGGGGCGCCGGAACGGAAAGAATACGCTTATGCCGAGGAGATGATTGTTTTTCCCGAAGACAATTTTATCACCGATTTAACGGAGATCGGCGATCTAGTTGATTTCGGCGTCGTTTTGAACGATGCCGATCCCGACCAATATCGCTTTAAGTATTACATTAATCACGCGAAGAAGGACGCGCCCAGCCATATTGATTTCCAAGCATGGTGTGAAACGGTCGATGGCCTGATTTTCCCAGCGTTTGGTCTGTACCACTACGCGACTTTTGGAAAAGATTATTTTTCCGGGTCGGATAAGAAAATAAGCAAGGAAATCGAAATCACGAACATTTACATGAAATTGAAATATTATGACGGCGACTCCGAGAGGAGCGGACAATACAAAATTTCCCTTGAGGAATTGCGAACCGCGTAACGCGGTTTTTTTTAAGAGTAAAAATATATATTTTGCCAATAATATACAATAGAGAAGGATTAAAGTCGCGAAAAAAAATAAATAAATTCCTTGACATCAATATTACTTTTTGGTAGTATATAAAAGGCTCTTGAGAGGCATTGATGTGCAAGGTTGCTGACACGCACGGATACGTTGCCATGCCTGCTGTCGGGGAATTTGCGCGGAGCCGAGCTACATTACAAATGGATGCAAAGGAGGACCATATGGCAAAAAAAGCAGCATTAAGAATTAAACTGGTATCATACGATCACCGTTTGCTTGATCAATCGGCCAAGAAAATCGTCGAGACGGCAAAGAGAGCGGGCGCGGTCGTATCGGGACCGATTCCGTTACCCACGGAAAAAGAGGTATTCACTATTATTCGTTCGCCGCACAAATATAAAGACAGCCGTGAACAGTTTGAAAGAAGAACGCACAAAAGACTTATCGACATTATTGAAACAACGCCGAAAACGATGGATGCTTTGATTCATCTTGAAATCCCGGCCGGTGTCGATATAATCTTGAAACAATGAATTGGGAGGTGAAATTCATGGCTAAAGGAATCTTAGGAAAAAAACTCGGAATGACGCAAATCTTTAAAGATAACGGATTACTCGTTCCGGTTACGGTAATCGACGTCAAGCCCAATGTCGTCCTGCAGACGAAAACCTCGGAAAAGGACGGCTACGAGGCCGTGCAGCTCGGTTACGAGGACAAGCGGGAAAAGCTTGCCAATAAACCGGAATTGGGTCATGTTGCCAAGGCTAACGCCAGTCCTAAGCGCTTCGTAAGAGAGATTGCCGGAACGGAAATGCAAGTTTTTTCCGTCGGGCAGGAAGTCAAAGCAAATATTTTCAAAGAAGGCGAACTTGTGGACGTTACGGGAACCAGCAAAGGCAAGGGATACCAGGGAGTCATCAAACGTCATAATTTTTCTATGGGGCCGAGGGCTCACGGATCCGGTTATCATCGCGGTATCGGGTCGATGGGCTCGCGAAACCCAGCGAGGATCAAAAAAGGTAAAAAAATGCCCGGAAGAATGGGGGGCAATCGGGTTACGGTTCAAAACCTGGAGATTGTAAAAATTGATTTGGACAGAAACGTGATGCTTGTAAAAGGCAATATTCCGGGTCCGAGAAATTCTTACGTTATCATTACCAACGCGGTGAAGGCGAGAAATGCCGCCGTTAACCCCGATGCGCTAATATAGAAAGGAGTACAATATGCCTAGTGTAGTCGTGCTTAACCAAATGGGTGAAGAAATCAATAAGGTTGAATTGAACGATAATGTTTTCGGCATCGAGCCGAACAGGCAAGCAATATACGAAGTAGTAAATGCCGAACGCGCCGCCATGCGCCAAGGAACGCATAAGACGAAGAAAAGAAAAGAAGTCAAGGGCGGCGGCCGCAAGCCGTGGCGTCAAAAGGGCACGGGCCGTTCGCGCCAAGGCTCGATCAGGGCGCCGCAATGGAAGGGCGGCGGCGTGGTATTTGGTCCGGTTCCGCGCAGTCACAGCGTGAAAGTCAACAAAAAAGTTGTGAAACTGGCTTTGAAGTCGCTTTTGTCTGACCGGGTGAGCAGTCAGCGGTTTATCGTCGTTGATAAAATCGAATTGGCTGATTTCAAGACGAAGAGTTTATTGCGGGTTGTGAAGGATCTTAATCTCGAAGGTAAGATAATTTTTGTCAGCCCCGAGTATGATTTTAACTTATTTACCGCCGGCCGCAATATTCCCAACGTTTTGGTGCAGACAAAAAATCATTTAAGCGTATACCAGCTTACCGACGCTGATTATTATGTGATGCCGCTTGAGGTTGTAAAAAAATATGAGGAGGAATTAGCGTAATGAAAAACCCTTATGATATCATTGTTCGCCCTCTCATCACGGAAAAAACCACGAAATTAACGGACAGCGGCAAATATTCGTTCGAAGTCAAACAAGGCGTTAATAAAATTGAGGTAAAAAAAGCCATTGAGGAAATATTTAATGTTAACGTCGTTAGCGTAAACATTATTAACGTTAGGAAAAAAAGGCGGAGAGTCGGTCGTTACGAAGGCTTTGCGCCGGCGGTTCGAAAAGCAATCGTAACCTTGCAAAAAGGGCAAGTAATCGACAGGTTCGAAATATAGCCGATATAAGGAGGATAAAATGGCAATCAAGAAATATAAGCCTATCACCAACGCGCGCCGGAACATGACTGGTTTCACTTTCGAGGAAATCACCAAAACCAAACCGGAAAAAAGTCTGTTGAGCCCTTTAAAGAAAAAGGGCGGACGGAACAACACCGGCAGAATCACGGTGCGTCATCGTGGCGGAGGTCATAAAAGAAAATACCGTATCATTGATTTTAAACGCGACAAAGACAATATTGTCGGAACGGTCGCCGCGATTGAATATGATCCGAATCGTTCGGCCAATATCGCGCTTATCAATTACAGCGACGGCGAGAAGAGATATATTTTAGCCCCGCAAGACCTTGAAGTCGGGCAAAAAATAGAATCGGGCGAAAACGCCGACATTAAAATCGGCAACGCCTTGCCGTTGAATAAAATCCCGGTGGGAACGTTTGTTCACAATATCGAACTTAGCCCGGGACACGGCGGGCAAATGATTAGGGCCGCCGGCACAAAAGCGCAAATATTGGGTCGCGAGGATAAATATGTCATTCTTCGCCTTAACAGCGGAGAAGTAAGAAAAGTATTGAACGACTGCCGCGCTACAATCGGCGAAGTCGGAAATCCCGACCACTCCCTGATTAAAAGGGGAAAAGCCGGGAAAACACGCCATCTTGGGGTTAAGCCTACCGTGCGCGGTTCGGCGATGAATCCCGTCGATCATCCCCACGGCGGCGGCGAGGGCCGTTCACCGATCGGACGCAAGGCGCCGTTATCACCTTGGGGCAAAATAACTTTGGGTGTCAAAACTAGAAAATCGACGAAGAAATCGTCCGATTTGATAGTGAGACGGCGTAAGTAGTAGAAAGGAGTAATTCTATATGGCACGCTCAATAAAAAAAGGTCCGTTTTGCGACGAACATTTAATGAAAAAAGTGTTGGAACAATCGGGCAAAACTCATAAAAAAGTAATCCAGACATGGTCGCGGCGCTCTACGATATTTCCCGAGTTTGTCGGCTTGACCATTGCCGTTTATAACGGCAAGCAACATATTCCGGTATACATTACCGAGGAAATGGTCGGTCATAAGTTGGGGGAATTCGCGCCAACTAGGACATACCGCGGTCATGGCAAAGATAAAAAGGCAGCAAGGAAATAGGAGGTAGACTTATGGAAGCAAAAGCAACAGCAAGAACCGTTCGCGTATCTCCTCGCAAGGCCCGGTTGGTTATTGATTTGGTACGGGGGAAGAATGTCGCGGAAGCGACGGCAATACTGCGCTTAATCCCCAACCGTCCCGGTGTCGCCATTGAAAAAGTATTGCGGTCGGCTACCGCTAATGCCGTCAATAATCACGACCTGGACAAGAATTTATTGTACATAAAAGAAGCTTACGTAAACGAGGGGCCGATCCTGAAAACGCGTCTTTACTACCGCAACAGGGGAATCGGTTATCGGGTTTCAAGAAGGACGAGTCACATTACGATTGTGCTCGGAGAAAGGCAATAAGGAGGAATTTCATGGGACAAAAAGTTAATCCGATCGGATTGCGCGTAGGAATCATTCGCGATTGGGATTCTAAATGGTATGCCAACAAAAACGAAGTGCCCGAGCTTTTGCACGAGGACATGAAGATCCGCGATTACATCGGCGAGTTTTATAAGAAGGCATACGTGTCGAAAATTGAAATCGAAAGAACGAAAACGAAAATAATGCTCACTATTCATACGGCAAAACCCGGCGTCGTCATCGGCCGCGAAGGTCAGACGAAAAACCAGGTTGTCGAATATTTACAGAAACTAACCGGCAAAACGGTGTTTTTGACGGTTGTTGATATAAAAAATCCCGATTTGGACGCGGCTTTGGTAGCCAGGAATATCGCCGAACAATTGGAAAGCCGCGCGTCTTTCCGCCGGGTACAAAAAATGGCGATTCAAAGAACAATGAGAGCCGGAGCGAAAGGAATCAGGACGCTCGTCTCGGGCCGCTTGGGCGGCGCCGATATGGCCCGTAGTGAAGGTTATAGCGAGGGAACCGTTCCTCTGCACACCTTGAGGTCGGACATTGACTTCGCCAAAGCCGAAGCCAAAACGACATACGGGATATTGGGCGTCAAGGTCTGGATTTGCAAAGGCGAGATTTTACCCGAGAAAAAAGAAAAAGGGGGTAAATAGGTATGATAATGCCGAAAAGAACAAAATATCGCCGGCCGCATCGCGTCAGCTACGAAGGAAAAGCCAAGGGTAATAAAGAGCTTAGCTTCGGCGATTACGGCTTGGTCGCGATGAACGGTAATTGGATTACCGCTCAACAAATCGAGGCCGCCCGAATCGCGATGACGCGTTATATGAAACGCGTCGGTAAAGTATGGATCAGGATATTCCCGCATATTGGCGTCACCCGCAAACCTTTGGAAGTGCGGATGGGCGGCGGGAAAGGTTCTCCCGATCATTTTGTTGCCGTTGTTAAAAAAGGCACCGTTATGTTTGAAATCGGCGGAGTTGACAGGGAAACGGCTTACGAAGCCCTTCGTTTAGCCGCGCACAAACTGCCGGTTAAGACAAAAGTAATCGCCAAGGAGAGTGGTGAAAATAATGGCAAAGACTAAAAAACAAAAAGAAATAAAGAAAGTCGTAAGGGAGTCGGAAACGGACAAGATTAGGAAAATGGATGAAGCGATGATTTTAAAGCAGATTAAAGAGCTGAAACAAGAACTTTTTAATCTCCGTTTCCAAGCCGCGGTCGGCAAATTGGAAAACACCGCTTCCATCAGCAAAACCAAAAAGCAAATTGCCCGGATGAAAACCGTTCTTACCGAGCGGGCAAACGCGGAAAAATACGGAGGCAACTATGGAGCGCAATAGTAGAAAAACATACACGGGAAAAGTTATTTCCGACAAAGAAGACAAAACGATCAAAGTATTAGTCACCATGTATCGCCCGCATCCCAAGTATGGCAAGCGGGTTATTCATAGCGCGAAGTTTACGGCTCACGATGAAAATAACGAAGCTAGGGTCGGCGATACCGTTCGAATAATGGAAACCCGCCCCCTGTCCAAAACCAAACATTTTCGTCTCGTAAAGATTCTCGAACGGGCAGAAATGGTATAAGGAGGGTTTTGAATGATACAGCAAGAATCAAGATTAAAAGTGGCGGATAATTCCGGCGCGAAAGAAATCCTGACAATACGGGTATTGGGCGGCACGGGCCGCAGATTTGCCAATATCGGCGATATCATCATCGCCACCGTCAAGTCGGCGACGCCGGGAAGCGCCGTGAAAAAAGGTGAAATCGTCAAAGCGGTAATCGTCAGGACCAAATTTGGTTTAAGAAGGCCCGACGGCACTTACATCAAATTTGACGATAATGCCGCGGTGTTAATCCGTGAAGATAAAACCCCGCGCGGGACCCGTATTTTCGGTCCGGTTGCCCGCGAATTACGGGAAAAAGAATTTATGAAAATAATTTCTTTGGCTCCCGAGGTCTTATAAGGAGGATTCTTATGCACATTAAAAAAGGAGATATTGTAAAAGTAATTACGGGCGGATACAAGGGCAAAACCGGCAAGGTGCTGAAGGTGTTGAGGAAAGAAAACCGCGTGATTGTCGAAGGCGTTAACATTGTATCGCGCCACACAAAACCATCCAACGCATACCCCGACGGCGGTATTATGAAGAGGGAAGCCCCGATACACGCCTCAAACGTGATGGTTGTCGATCCGAAAACGAACGAGGCGACTCGTGTCGGCTATAACGTTGTCGACGGGAAGAAAGTCCGTTATGCAAAAAAGACCGGCAACGTGTTGGATAGTTAGGAGGAATGGATATGAATCGTGTACAAAAAGAATATATTGATAAAGTCAGGCCGGCATTAATGAAAAAATTCTCATATAAATCGATAATGGAGACGCCGAAAATCGAAAAAATTATCGTTAATATGGGGGTTGGCGATGCCATTCACAATTCGAAATTGCTCGATGCCGCCGTTGATGATTTAACGCAGATTACCGGGCAAAAACCGATTATAACCAAAGCGAAAAAATCAATCGCGGCATTTAAGTTAAGAGCTGGCGCGGCAATCGGTTGCAAGGTAACTTTGCGCGGTGAAAGAATGTATGATTTCTTTGATAAACTAATTTCCGTCGCGTTGCCCCGGGTACGCGATTTCCGCGGCCTAAGCAAAAACTCTTTTGACGGTCGGGGTAATTACACGATCGGAATTAGGGAACAATTGATCTTTCCCGAAATTAATTACGATAAAGTGGTAAAAATCAGAGGCATGGACATTGTTATTGTCACTACCGCAAAAACCGACGAAGAAGGCCGGGAATTACTCCACCTTCTCGGAATGCCGTTTAGAAAGTAAGCAAAGGAGTATACTATGGCTAAAAAATCAATGATAGTAAGAAATAAACGCAAACCTAAATTTAAGGTTAGACAATATACCCGATGCGAGCGTTGCGGAAGGCCGCATGCCGTTTATCGTAAATTTAAACTATGCCGCATATGCTTTAGGGAGTTAGCGCATAAGGGTCAAATCCCGGGCGTTACTAAGGCCAGTTGGTAAAATAAATCGGAAGGAGGCCATTTAATGGTAATGACTGATCCAATTGCTGATATGCTTACTCGTATTCGCAATGCAAATCAAATGAAGCATGAATATGTCGAGATTCCAGCATCTAAATTAAAACATGAAATATTGAAGGTTATTAAAAGAGAAGGATATATATACGATGTCGAGTTTATTCCCAACGATAAACAGGGCATCCTGAAGGTAACGATGAAATATACCGACAGGAAAGAGCGGGTAATCAAGGGGATTAAACGTATTTCCAAGCCGGGACTCAGGCTTTACGTGAAAGCGAACGAGGTGCCCAAAGTATTAAACGGTTTGGGAATAGCCATCGTTTCCACACCCAAAGGAGTTATGACTGACAGGGAAGCGCGCCAACAAAACGTCGGCGGCGAAGTCATAGCTTTCGTTTGGTAGTAAGGAGGAATACTATGTCACGAGTTGGAAAAAAATTAATACCTGTTGCCGATGGAGTAAGTATTTCAGTAAACGATAAAAACAACGTGGTTGTCCGCGGCCCCAAGGGAGAATTGACTTACGATTTCCCGAAAATTATGAAAATTGAGATCATCGACAATCATGTTCAAGTTACCAGCCCGAGCGAGGCTAAAATACATAAATCCCTGCACGGGACGACGAGATCATTGCTTAACAACATGATCGAAGGGGTAACGAAAGGTTTTTCCAAGACTTTGGAAATACACGGCACCGGATATCGGGCCGCTCTTAAAGGCAAGACACTGGAGATAAACGCCGGGTACGCGAAACCGGCAGTTTTAGAAATTCCTTCCGGCCTTGAGGTTGAAGTGCCTAATCCCACGGAAATTATCGTTCGCGGCATCGATAAACAATTGGTTGGCCAATTCGCCGCCGATATTAGGAAAATTAGAAAACCCGAACCCTACTTAGGCAAGGGTATCCGTTATAAAGGCGAAACCATCAGGCAAAAAGAAGGAAAGAAAGCATAAGAGAAAGGAGACGAAAAAGTGATTAAGAAAAGATCTCGCAATGAGGCGCGGTTAATTCGCCACAAGCGAATCAGAAACCGCATCAAAGGAACGTCTTCTGTACCTCGTTTGAACGTCTTTAGATCAAACGCGCATATATATGCCCAGATCATAGATGATGAAAAAAGCGAAACGTTAGTCAGCGCATCGAGTATAGATAAAGAATTGAAACTCGAGAACGGTTCGAATATCGAGGCGGCCAAACAGGTCGGCGAACTGATAGCGAAAAGAGCTCTCGCCAAGAAAATTGAGAAGGTTGTATTTGACCGCGGCGGTTATTTATATCACGGCAGAGTAAAGGCTTTGGCCGAATCTGCCCGCGCCGCAGGGTTGAAGTTTTAGGAGGAAATCGAATGCAAGGCAAAAGACAAAGAAGAGATTTTCATGGTGCTGAAAAGCAATTTGAAGAACGCGTAGTCAGCATTAATCATATCGCGAAAGTCGTCAAAGGCGGCCGCCGTTATCGTTTCAGCGTCGTCGCGGTTGTCGGCGACCGTAAAGGCAAAGTCGGCGTGGGAACCGGCAAAGCGATCGAAATACCCGACGCCATTAAAAAGGCGATCGAAGACGCCAAGAAAAATTTCATCGAGGTACCGATTGTCAATAATACCATTCCCCACGAAATAGTCGGCAAATACGGAGCCGGACGCGTGCTGCTGAAACCGGCGATCGAAGGTACCGGCGTTATCGCCGGCGGGCCTGTCCGCGCCGTTATTGAGCTAGCGGGAATTGAAAATATCCTTTCCAAATCTTTGGGTTCTAACACGCCGATCAATGTCGTCAGAGCCACGGTCGAGGGTTTGAAACAACTACGCACCCTTGAAGAAGTGGCCGCGATTAGAAACAAAAAACCTGAGGAGATCGAGGGATAGTATGGCTAAGAAAAAAATGATCGAAATCAAACTGATAAAAAGCGATATCGGAACTAAACCCAAGCAAGCAAAAACGCTGAAAGCATTGGGTCTTACGAAAATTAATCAAGTTGTAAAAAAGCCCGATAACGAAGCTATTCGCGGAATGATTGCCACAGTTAATCATTTAGTTGAAATATTATAGGAGGAAATCCATGAAATTACATACATTGCAACCATTACCCGGATCCCGCGTAGATCGCAAGCGCGTCGGTCGCGGCACCGGCAGCGGTCACGGGAAAACCAGCGGTAGAGGTCATAAAGGTCAGAACGCCCGTAGCGGCGGCGGAGTTAGGCCGGGTTTTGAAGGCGGCCAAACGCCTCTTTTCAAACGTTTGCCGAAACGAGGATTTACCAATATCAATCGCGTTGAATATGATATTGTTAATGTAAAACAACTAAATATTTTCCCCGAAGGCGCTTTAGTCAATCCCGATGAGCTTGTCAAAGCGGGCCTGGTTAAAAAGAATCACGGTTTAATCAAGATTCTTGGCGACGGGGAATTAAACGTGAAATTAACTGTCGTAGCTAACAAGTTTACGAAGACTGCTGAGAAAAGGATAATCGACGCCGGCGGGAAAATCGAGGTGGTATAAGTGGCTAAATACAAAAAAATAATTAAAATGTTTTTGTATACGGCTTTAATACTTTTGGTATGGCGTCTAGCCTATCATGTCCAATTACCTATGATTGACCGCGAATTGCTAAGCTCCGAAGTATCCTTGTTCGGGTTTCTAGATATTTTCAGCGGCGGCGCCCTTTCCAATTACTCGATCGTCGCTTTGGGAATTTCACCGTATATCACGGCGTCAATCGTTATCCAGCTTTTGCAGATGGATATTGTCCCGACTTTGAAGGAATGGGCCGAGGAAGGCGAAGTCGGAAGAAAGAAGCTAAACCAACTGACAAGATATTTGGCTTTGGCTCTCGCCTTTATCCAGGCATTGACGGTTTCTCTCGGAATCGTCGCCTATTACGGCGATATCTTTGAACTGGGCGTCGACGCCACCGCCTTTACCTATGTTTATTTGGCGTTGGTCATGACGGCCGGAACCGCCTTTATATTATGGATGGCGGAAAAAATCACGGCGAAAGGAATCGGTAACGGGACATCGATGTTTATCGTCGCCGGTATCGTCGCCGGTTTCCCCCTCATGATACAACAGTTGATCGGCACGTATATTACAAAAGAAAACGGCTCGGTCGGCGATATCTTCGTTTTCTTCGGGATATTGCTTCTTTTGATAGTTATTATTATCGGCGTCGTATTCATGGAGTCGGCGGTAAGGAAAATACCGATTCAATATGCCAACAGACCAGCAGCGGCCGCTTTCCGGGGTCGCAGCGAATCGCACGTTCCTATCAAACTTAATGTCGCTTCGGTTATCCCCGTTATTTTCGCAAGCACCTTGATGAGCTTACCGGCCACAATCGTTAGGTTTTTAGATATGAATAATGTGATTTATTGGATCGGGCAAATATTTGATTATACCCAGCCGATTGGTTTTGTGTTGTATATCGTGTTGATTTATCTCTTTACTTTCTTCTACTCTTTCCTACAGATGAACCCGGAAAAAGTGGCGGAAAATTTACAAAAACAAAACGCTTATATCCCCGGTATTAGACCGGGAGCGGAAACCGCATCTTATCTGTCGCGGGTATTGTTCAAAATAACGATCGTCGGCGCCACCTATTTGGCTTTGGTCGCTTCGTTACCGATAATCATTTCCTTTGTGTTTGATTTGCCTGAATCGGTTAGAATTGGCGGAACAAGTTTAATTATCGTTGTCGGCGTCGCGATTGAAACCGCAAAACAGATTAAAACGACGGCGCAGGAAAAACAATATCGCGGGTTTATCGATTAAAGAGGGCATATGCGTTTGTTGATTATGGGGCCGCCGGGAGTCGGCAAAGGAACGATGGCCGCCTATATCAAAAAAACTTATAATATTTCTCATATCTCAACCGGGGAACTTTACCGCGAGGCGATAGCCAGGATGAACTCGCTCGGCGCATTGGCGAAAGGTTATCTTGATCGCGGGGAATTGGTTCCCGACGCCGTTACGGTGGATTTGGTTAAGGAAACGCTAAAAAAAAGCGAATATAAAGAAGGTTTTCTCTTGGACGGGTTCCCCCGGACAATACCGCAAGCGCAAGCTTTAGACGATATTTTGGAAGAAAAACAATGGAAGATCGATGTGGTATTGAATCTCACGGCTGATGACGAAACAATAATCGAACGCATAACCGGACGGAGAATATGCAGTAATTGTGGGGCGTTATATCACACTACTAACATCAAACCAGCGGTAGATGATATTTGCGATAATTGCGGCGCGGCGTTGTTTCAGCGGCTCGATGACAACCGCGAGACCGTAGCGCGTCGTTTGAAAATATACCGGGAGCAAACCGAACCTTTGCTTGAATATTATCGCCGGCGCGGCCTGCTGCGCGATGTCGACGCGGAGGGCACCGTCGCCGATAATATAAAAGAAGTTGAAAAAGCGCTTGGAGGATTTAATGATAACGATTAAAAGCAATCGGGAAATAGAGCTGATGAGAGAGGCGGGGCGCATCTGCGCGTTGGCGCAGCGCAAAATAAAAGAAGCGCTCGCCCCGGGAATAACCACTTATCAACTTGACAAAATTGCCGAGGAAGTCATAATCGAATGCGGAGCCACCCCTTCCTTTAAGGGATACAACGGTTATCCCGCATCAATTTGCGCTTCCGTCAATAATGTCGTTATTCATGGAATTCCAAGCAAGAAAACAAAACTAAAAAGTGGCGATATTATTGCGATTGATATCGGTGTATGTTATAAAGGTTATCACGGCGATTGCGCCTATACGTACGGCGTCGGGATAATCAGTCCCAAACGCCAGGAATTGCTTCGAGTAACCGAAGAATCTTTATATGTCGGACTTGAACACGCAAAACCATATAAACATTTATCCGATATCTCGCACGCGATAGAAAAGTATGTGACTGAACGCGGATATAGTGTTGTAAAAGACTTCACTGGTCACGGTATCGGGAGTAGCCTTCACGAAAAACCGGTAATCCCCAATTTCGGATTGCCCGGGTACGGTCCGATATTGAAACCAGGTATGACCTTAGCGATTGAACCAATGGTCAATGTTGGTTCCTCTGATGTCCGAATTCTCGTTGACAATTGGACTACGGTAACCGAGGACGGCGCCGATAGTGCCCATTTCGAGCACACAATTGTTATTACCGAAGAAGGATATACCATTTTAACAAAGGAGGGACAGTAGATGTCAAAAAGTGAAGTCATAGAATTACGAGGAGTAGTAACTGACGCGCTGCCTAATGCGATTTTTAAAGTCAAATTAGACAACGGCTATCAAATAATAGCCCATGTTTCAGGTAAGATCAGGATGCATTATATAACCATCCTGCCGGGCGATAAAGTTACTGTCGAATTATCCCCGTATGATTTAACACGCGGTCGCATTACTTATCGCCATAAGTGATATCCAAAAGGAGGATGAAAATGAAGGTAAGACCGTCTGTAAAACCCATTTGTGATAAATGCAAGGTTATTAAACGAAAAGGCAAAGTAGTGGTTATTTGTGAAAACCCCAGACACAAACAAAGACAAGGATAATAGGAGGTGCGAACTTAATGGCACGAATAGCAGGTGTTGATATTCCCCGCGATAAACACGTCGAAATATCGCTCACATATATTTACGGAATCGGAAGACCGACGGCCAAGAAGATTCTCGTGAATGCCGGCGTCGAAGGAAGCAAGCGCGTCAGGGATTTAACCGAGGATGAACTTGCCGCTATTAGGCGCGAAATCGCCAACTACAAAGTGGAGGGCGATTTGCGGCGGGATGTCGCTTTAAACATAAAAAGGCTGATGGAAATTGGTTGCTATCGCGGTATTCGCCATCGCCGGGGATTGCCGGTTAGAGGGCAAAATACGAGATGTAATGCCAGAACGAGAAAAGGCAAAGCCAAGACCGTGGCTAATAAGAAAAAATAACTAGAAGGAGAATGAAATAATGGCTCGTAAAACAAGAAAACGCAAAGTTAAAAAGGATGTGCCAATCGGCATAGCCCATATTCACTCCACCTTTAATAACACCATTATAACCATTACCGATCCGAATGGAAACGCCATCGTGCAGAGCAGCGCCGGCGCTTTGGGCTTTAAGGGAAGCAAAAAATCAACCCCCTTTGCGGCGCAAATGGCTTCCGAAGCCTGCGCTAAAGCCGCTATTGACAACGGCATGCAGAAAGTCGAGGTATCGGTAAGAGGCCCGGGACCGGGCCGGGAAGCGGCTATTAGGTCATTGCAGGTTGCCGGGTTGGAAATAACGGCAATAAAAGACGTAACGCCGATTCCGCATAATGGATGCAGACCGCCGAAAAGACCTCGCGGTTAAGAAAAGATTGAAGGAGGATTACGAATGAAAAAATTCGAGTTCATCAAACCTCTGGCGACGATTGAACATAAGGATGAGGGATATGGTAAATTCGTTATCTCTCCGCTTGAGCGGGGTTACGGCTTAACGCTCGGCAATGCCCTGAGGCGCGTTCTTTTGTCGTCCATGCCCGGGGTGGCGATAGTCGCCGCCGAAATCGAAGGGGTTGAACATGAATTCATGACGCTTCCCGGGATGTTGGAAGATATTACAGAGATCATATTGAATTTAAAAAATATTATCTTTGCCATTCCCGAGGATATATTGTTTAAATCTGCTCCGAACGAACCGGGGGAATTATACGAGTTAACCATCGACGCCGTCGGCGAAAGAGTCATTACCGCCGGCGACTTGGAACATAGCAGCGAAATCACTATTATAAACCCGGAGCAGGTAATTGTTACCCTGGAGAAAAACGCTCGTTTTAAAGCCAGGTTTTTTGCCCGTAAGGGAATAGGTTATGTCGGGGCGGAAGAAAACAAAGCATTTTGCCGCGACAAAGCGGGTAATCAAATCATCAGTCGCATCGCCATCGATTCAATTTACACGCCGATTACGAAAGCCCGGTACGAGGTGGAAAAAACGCGCGTTGATGAAAACGTCGACTATGAAAGACTGATTTTAGAAGTATGGACGAATAAAGGAATCCAGCCTTCGGACGCGGTTTCGCTCGCCTCAAAGTTTTTGATTCAACATTTCGAGGTTATTTCCCAGCTCAACGAGTTGATAAACGAGCAAGACTATATGTATGAGCGCGAGGAAAAAGTTACTAACAAGAAACTCGAAAAGAAAATCGAAGAGTTGGATTTATCGGTTCGTTCTTACAACAGTTTGAAAAGAGCGGGCATTCATACCATTGGCGAGTTGACGCAAAAGACCGAAGAGGAAATGATGCGTATCCGAAATATGGGTCGCAAGTCATTGAAAGAAGTAATCCAAAAACTCCACGAGCTTGGCCTTGACCTCCGCCGCTCGTATGATACGGATTACAACGCCAGCGATGACTTGGATGAAATTCCCGAAGAGTCCGAATTGTCTGAAGACGCGGAAGATTAATAAAACTACTTTTCTAAGGAGGATATACATATGTCAAGAGGTTATCGAAAATTAGGTCGCGATACCGCCAAACGCAAGGCTTTGTTGCGCGATTTGGTTACCGATCTCATCATCAACGGCCGGATAGAAACGACTCTTCCAAAAGCCAAAGAAGTGCAGAAACTGGCTGACAGGATGGTGACGTTAGGCAAAATCAACACATTGTCATCGCGGATCCGCGCGGCCAAAACCATAAGATTTGAATATGTCGATGAAGACAAACAGCAATACGCCATTCAGAAATTATTTGACGAAATAGCTCCCAATTACCGCGATCGCGACGGGGGATATACTCGGGTGTTAAAACTCGGTCCGCGGCGCGGCGACGCCGCCCCGATGGCGATTATTGAATTTGTTTAAAACGCTACGCCTCTTAAAGTCCATTCCCGCTACTTTAAGAGGTTTTTAAAAAACAGCGCTTGTCCGTAGTTCTATTGTTGAATTTTTGTGTCGAAAGTGCTACAATTACTTAAAGAAAACGAGGCATGGGCGATGAAAAAATTTGATATAGTCACAATTCTTTCGGTTTTTTTCATAGCGCTTTTATTTTACACGCTTTATTTTATCAATATTGATAAATCCGGCGACCTATACGCGCAAATTTCCTATAACAAAGAAGTTATTTTAGCGGTGAAAATTGAAGATAATATTAACATTACCATTGATATCGCCTCGAATGATCAAATTCTCACGATAACAGCGAAAGACGGAACCGGCAAAGTTCTTGAAACCAAAACCGTGGAAACTGACAATAAAAAAAGAATCGAAAACAGCGTGCAAATTACCGACAAGGAAATATTGATGATCCATGCCAATTGCCAGACAAAGCGTTGCATGTACATGAAAATCACGAAAAATATTCCGACCCCGATTATTTGCACGAACGGGATTACCGTGGAATTAATTTACGATGATGTTTATGATTATATTCATATTTTATAACGGCAGCGGAGAAACGAATGATTAAAGTTGAAAATTTAAGCTTTTCTTACAAAGAAACCGAAAAAGTCATAGACAATGTATCTTTCAACATAAACAAGGGCGAGTTCGTGTCAATTTTGGGTCATAACGGCAGCGGGAAATCGACTCTAGCAAAACTGCTTGTCGGGCTTTTAAGGCCGGACAGCGGCGAGATTTTGATTAACGGTCAACCGCTAACGGACGAAAACATCGATGAAATACGGAAAAAAATCGGGATTGTTTTTCAAAATCCCGATAATCAATTTGTCGGCGTGACCGTACGCGACGATATCGCCTTCGGCATGGAAAACCGCATGTTCCCGCGGGATAAAATGCTTGAATTAATCGATTACTACGCCGAAAAGGTTAGGATGGGTAAATTTCTTCATTATAATCCGGAAAACTTATCCGGCGGCGAAAAACAACGCGTCGCGATTGCCGGCGTTTTAGCGATCAACCCCGATATCATTATATTTGACGAAGCCACTTCCATGCTCGACCCCAAAGGCGTGAAGGAAGTTAACGAGATTATCTGGCAGTTGAAAAGAGAAAAAACGTTGATTACGATAACTCACAATTTAAACGAAGCAATATATTCCGACCGGGTCATGGTTATGAACGAGGGAAAAATCGTTTTGAATGATTCCCCGGAGAATGTATTCCGACAAAGAGATTTATTGCTTGAATGCAAATTGGATATCGTTGAAAGCATGAAGTTATTGGATCTGGTCGAGAAAAACGAAAAACTGAGCAGTAAACAAGAAATCGAGGAATTGCTATGGGAATTAACTTTTCGGAAGTGAGTTTTGCGTATTACGTGCCGCGAAAAAAACAAAAAGTTAGGTTCGTGTTAAAAAATATAAACTTAAACATTAAAGAATCCGGGGAAATGATCGCCTTGGTCGGGCACACGGGAAGCGGGAAGTCAACCTTGGTGCAATTGATGAACGCCCTGTTGATGCCGACTTCCGGCGAGATAAAAATCATGAACGAGCGTTTGACCCGGAAGACGAAACTAAAACCGATCAGAAAAAAAATCGGTCTTGTTTTTCAGTTTCCCGAGTATCAGATATTTGAAACTACGGTCCTTAAAGACATTGCGTTTGGACCGGTTAATTTCGGCGTTGAAAACCCAGAAGAAAAAGCGAGGGAAACGGCAAAGCTGATGGGGATAGAGGAATTGCTTGACCGGAGTCCCTTCACGCTGTCGGGAGGACAGCTGAGGAAAGTGGCTATTTCCGGGATTTTAGCGAGCAACCCCGATATTTTAATTTTGGACGAGCCGACCGTCGGGCTTGACCCCAGCGGCAAGCGCGACCTATTGGATATATTAGTCAATCTTCGTCGCGAGAGAAATAAAACTATTATCATCATCACTCACGACATGGAAGTCGTTTCGCGTTATTTTGAGCGCGTGATCGTCTTGAAAGACGGCGAAATCATCTATGACGGCGAAAAGGACGATTTATTGAAAAAAGAAGATTTATATGAGAAATACAGCCTCGACTATCCGGAAACGATAAAACTATTAAGGGCAATCAGGAAGCGGTTTGGCGTTGCTATCGACGTCAATCAATACACGATCGAGGACGCTTACCAGCAAATAAGAAAGGCATTCGAGACGGGCTTATGAACACCAACCTTGTTTTCGGCCAATACTACGATTCGGATTCCTGGTTGCATCGGCTTGACCCGCGAACGAAAATAACGGCGATTTTTATCATTCTCGCATCGCTTTTTCTGCTTAGGAAAGTCGCCTCGCTCGCTATTGCCTTGGCGTTTGTTTTAGTTTTGATTTTATCGAGCAAAATCCCCCTTGCCAAGTTTCTGGCGAGTCTGAGAGCTATGTCGGTGATAATTTTCCTCACCGTTTTCTTTCAGGTGTTGTTTAATCGCGGTTCGACCGCGATCCATACTTTTGATTTCACGTTGACCTGGCTTAACCTGACGTTCTCTATCGCCTTGTTGGTTTTATATTTCTTAGGCGGGCGTGTGTTCAGGAAATACCGCTTTTTACAATTTCTCGCGCTGTTTTTCCTGGTATTCTTTCTTCAGGCAATAATCCCGTCGCCTCTTGTGATAACGAAATACTCTATAACGGTTTATAAAGATAGCCTCACTACCTCGTTGGTTGTCGTGGCGCGGATTTTATCGCTTATTTTTGTCTCTTCGCTTCTCACCCTCACTACCAAGCCCGCCGATCTTAACCGCGGTTTGGAACTCTTGCTTAAACCGCTAAAGTATATCGGCATCAAGGTTAGCGTATTTTCAATGATGATCTCGATAACTTTACGGTTTATCCCCACGTTATTTTTGGAAGCCCAAAAAATACTCAAGGCCCAGGCCTCAAGGGGAGTTGACTTTAAGGAAGGAAAGTTACAACAAAAAGTAACGCAAATCGTGTCCCTGTTGTTGCCGATGTTTATAATATCGCTGCGCAAGGCTTATGATTTGGCGGACACCATGGAAGTCAGGGGATACGTGCCGGGAGCGGACCGGACTTCGATTAACCTTTTGCGTTTTCGCTTTATCGATTTCGTTGTTCTGTTGGCCGCGCTCGGGATATTAAGCGGATTAATAGCGTTGAACGTGATGAAATATGCGATATAAATGTACCTGCCGTTATGACGGCGCATTATTTCACGGATTTCAAATTCAAAAAAACGCCCGTTCCGTCCAGGAGGAAATCGAGCGCGCCTTGCTTTTGATATTTAAAAAGCCGACGCGGATCCATCCCGCCGGCCGCACCGACGCCGGCGTTCACGCTTTAGGGCAGGTTTTTCATTTCGACGCCGATTTGGAAATTAAAACGTCGAGTTTAATAAGAGCGATGAATTCCCGCCTGCCCGAGGACGTTCATATAACCGCCGTGGAAAGGGCGAACGACGATTTCCACGCTCGGTATAGCGCGAAAAGCAAGGAATATCATTATATACTGGATTTCGGGACTTATAACCCGCTTTTCCGTAATTACAGGCATTATTACCGTTACCCGCGCGTAGATTATCGGCTATTTGAGGAAGCGATGCTATTGTTTGTCGGCAGACATGATTTTCGTTATTTTTCCCGCAGCAAAGCCGCCGAGAACACGACGCGGGAAATCTACCGCGTCGGGTTTGAATGGGAAGGGAGCGCCGTAAAAGTGATAATCGTCGGCAACGGTTTTTTGCATAACATGATCCGAATTATTATCGCGACCGCTTTGGAGGTCGCCCGCGGGAAAAAGACCCTGGATGATATCCGTAAGAGCCTCGCCGGAAAGGCTCCTCTGCCGGCGCCGAAAAAGCTGCCGCCCAACGGGCTCTATTTGGTGAAAATTGATTATTAGGCATTCACCGGCAAATAAAAATAATCATAGAGAATTTATTATATTATTTATTCGTGAAAATAAAGAGGAAGATAAAAAAAACGCGCCAATGTTGGCAAAATTGGCGCGTTACGTTGTTTCTTCTTTATTTTTTTTTCGTTTTATATCGGATATCGCGGATTTTGAGCGTAAAAAAGATAATAAAAAGCAAAATTATATTCACCAACGCGATTGTCGAGCCGAGCGGCCAGAGAAAGTAATAGCTGGCGGTAAACCCGACCAGTATCGAAAACATGCTGATGATAATCGAAATAACGATCGTGTTTTTGAAAGATTTCCCGATCAAAATTGACGAGGCGACGGGAATAATCAACAAGGTAGAAATCAAAAGAACGCCGACAAGTTCGATAAAAATCGAGATTGTCAGGGCCAAGACGATTGTTATCGCCAGTTGTAATCTTTTTACGTTAATCCCGGATATCCGCGCGTAGGTCTCGTCGAAACACAAAGTTATTATTTGCCGATAATAAAAAACGATAAAAACAAAAATGCAGATTGCGAAAAATAAAACCAGAATCAAGTCCGTCAGGCTGACCGCGAGAATGCTACCAAAGAGAAGCGCCGTGGTAAATGACGTTGTGATTCCGTCGGTGATGCTGATAAAAAGACCGGTCAAAGAAACGCCCAGGCTTATGATGATGGCCATTGACAGTTCCTTGTAGTTTCGATAGAAGTTCCTGATTTTTTCAATCAAAAACGTCCCGCCAATACTAAAAATAATGCCCATGAAAATAGGGTCGATCGATATTTTTAAAATTGGCACGAGAATTTTCGCAAGGAAAACGCCGATGACAACGCCCGCCAGGGAAAAGTGGCTTAATGTGTCGGCGATGTTCGAAAGCCTTCGGATAACGACGACGGTCCCGACCAGGGGTGAAATAACGCCGATGATGATTGCCGCGATAATTGCGTTTCGGAAAAAGTCTATTTCGATTATAGCCTTAAATATATTCAATAATATCATCGTAATCCTTCCCCGATAAAAAGCGGTGTTCATATTTTTCGTTAAGCACAAGATAACAATCGCTGTGTTCGCGGGCGAATTCCAGGTCATGAGTGCTTAAAATAATCGTGGTTAGCTCGTCGTGAAGTTTTTTTAATATATTATTCAGGGCAAGTATGCTTTCGTTATCGATAGAGACGGTCGGCTCGTCCAAAATCAATAATTTCGGCTTGTTTAATAACGCCCGGGCGATTAACACCCTTTGGAGCTGCCCGCCCGAAAGATTGTTAATGTTCTCGTTGTAAATCGGGTTTAGGTCAAGGGCGTTAATAACGGAAGTAAAGTACGCGTCTTTTCGTTTTAAATACGCGTAAGATAAAAACTCGTTAACGGTGATCGGAAATTCATACGTTATTTCCGATTTTTGCGGGACATAACCGACGTGATAGAAGCGTTTTAAGGCGTTAATGTCGATATCGTCAAAAAAAATCGTATTGTTTGGCACGGCAACGATTTTTAACAGACATTTAATTAAAGTGCTTTTACCGGTGCCGTTTTTTCCGACAACCGATAAAAACTCCCCGCTTGTAAGCGAAAAGGTAACGTTTTTTAGAACAGGTCGCTGCGTGTAGCCGAATGTCAAGTCATTAACGTTAATCCGCATCTCTTCACCGCCTTTCTTATATTTTATCATAACTACGCTATATAGACAAGAAAAAACAATATAATCAATGCTTTTAATTTTCTTATTATTTTGATATAATAAACATATGAATTATTTATTTATTAGTTAGGAGGAACGCAAGTGAAGTCATATCGCGAGGTATTCGTGATCCACACGAAGGAACGCCGAAAATTAATTAATATAACGAATCGGCTTGAGGAAGCCGTAAGAAAAAGCGGAATAAAAGAGGGGCTTTTGCTTTGCAATCCGATGCATATTACTTCCAGCGTTTTTATAAACGATGACGAGCCGGGACTGCATCAGGATTATGAAAACTGGTTAGAAAAGCTGGCTCCGGAAAAGCCCTATTCCATGTATCATCATAACGGTTATGAAGACAACGCCGACGCTCATTTGAAGAGGACGATTATGGGGCGGGAAGTGGTCGTGGCCATTACCGACGGCAGGTTGGATTTGGGGACATGGGAACGCGTCTTTTACGGCGAATTTGACGGCAAGCGCGATAAAAGAGTTTTAATAAAAATAATCGGCGAATAATTATTTCTCAATTATACGGAGCGGAGGCTACAATGGGTTTGTTTGTTACTTTTGAAGGCGTCGAGGGCAGCGGGAAAACAACGCTTATCAACAGGCTATACGATGAGATGCTGCGGTTAGGCTATTCGGTGGTCAAAACGCGGGAACCGGGCGGAAACAAAATCTCGGAACAAATTCGGAATATTATTTTGGATGTCGATAACTGCGAAATGGATTACCGCACGGAAGCGCTCTTGTACGCGGCGAGTCGGCGCCAGCATTTGGTCGAAGTAATCAGGCCGGCATTGGAAGCGGGCGCTACGGTGATATGCGATCGTTTCCTGGATTCGTCGCTTGCCTATCAAGGTCACGCGCGCGGGTTGGGAATTGAAAAAGTATATGATATCAATCTTTACGCGACCGAAGGAATCTTACCGGACGTTACGGTCTATATTGACGTCGCGCCCGAGGAAGGGTTAAGCCGGATCACAAACTCCCACCGCAAGGTCGACCGTCTCGACCTGGAAACAGCCGCGTTTCACACGAAAGTCCGCGAGGGCTATCTATTGGTCGCCGGGATGTTCCCGGATCGGATCCGGGTGGTTGACGGCAGTCAGCCGCTTGACCGAATATATGCCGATATCAAGGAAATTGTCTTTGCAAAAATTCCAAGGAGATGATGCGGGTGACATTTGATGTTCTTTTCGATACTCAGAAGCATGTCATAAAACTTTTGGATAATAGCTATAAAAAGGGCCGGCTAGTGCACACGTATTTATTCGAAGGCGCGAAAGGAACCCCAAAGCTCGAGGCAGCATATTACCTGGCCGCCTTATTACTATGCGCGTCCGTCGAGAAACCGTGCCTGAAGTGCCCGGAATGCCGAAAGATAATCAACGGAACCCACCGGAACGTGATTTTAGTGTCGCCGGATAATAACGCTATAAAAAAGGAACAGACCGATAATCTGGGGAAAGAATTCTCCTTAAAACCGGTCGATGAAAAAAACCGGATTTTTATTATTCGGGATATAGATAGGGCGACGATGTCGGCTGCCAATTCGCTGCTTAAATTTTTGGAGGAAACCGGACCGGGTAACTACGGAGTGTTGATAACCGAAAACTTATATAACGTCATCCCGACGATTCGTTCCCGCGCGCAAATAGTCAGTTTCCGCCAGTTACCGCCGCGCGCGATTGCCGATAAACTTATTTCTCTCGGTATCGAGGAAGAAACCAGTTATATTCTTGCTCATATTACCAACAGCGTTGACGAGTGCCTGGAAATGATAAACGAAGGCAAAATTTTGGATTTAATCGATTTAGTGAAAAAAATCGTCAACAATATTATCACAAAAGAAAAATCACCGTTATTAACAATTCACGAAGACGGGAAATTTCTTTTATCCGAGTCGGATAAAAGATTTCACAATATCTTTCTTGATTTAATGATCGCATTTTTAAGCAGTTTATTATATTTAAATCTAAAACAAAATGAAAAAATAATATTTAGAAACATCATACATGATCTTGAGTCTTATGATGATTTATCGCCGCGACAAATTATCGAAAGAATAGAAAAAATATTGAATTACAAGCAAAAGTTAAAATACAATATTAATATAGATCTTTTTTACACGCAAATGTTGCTGGCGATCGCAGTCTAAATATTATCTTAACGCGAAGAAAGGAATCTCTAACTTATGGTGAAAATAATAGGCGTCAGCTTTAAGGACGTAGGAAAAATATATTGGTTTAATCCTAACGGACTGACTTTGTCAGTGAATGATAAAGTGGTTGTCGAAACGATTCGCGGCATCGAGCTCGGAACTGTCGTCCTCCCTGAAAAGGAATTGGACGAAAGCTCGATTGAGCACGAACTAAAGCCGGTAATTAGGCTCGCAACCAAACAAGATTTGAACACATATGAAAAAAATTATGAGCGGGCGAAAAAAGCGCTTGCCCAATGCAAGGAAATCGTTGATCGGCACGGTTTGGAGATGAAACTTCTGGATTGCGAGTACACGCTTGATCGCCAAAAAATAATCATATATTACAACGCCGACGGCCGGGTCGATTTTCGCGAACTCCTTAAAGATTTGGCGGCTACTTTTAAAGTCCGGATTGAATTGCGTCAAGTCGGGCCGCGCGAGGGCGCCAAGTTTTTGGGCGGCATCGGCAGTTGCGGGCAGGAAATCTGCTGTAAAAGACACCTGAGGGAATTTGACTTGGTAACGATGAGAATGGCCAAAGAACAGGGAATGACCTTAAATTCTTCAAAAATTGCCGGGTTATGCGGGAAACTAATGTGCTGCATCGGTTACGAGCATCCAATTTATAAAGAAATCAGGGAACGCATCCCCCTCGTCGGAGATTTGGTTAAAACTCCGACGGGGACATGTTGTAAAGTAATCGGCGTCGATTACCTGCGGGAAATAATAAAATGCGAAAATAACGATAAAGTGGAAGTATGGACGGCGGGCGAGCTTGAGAAAATAGAAAGTTATCGCGAGGAAGAGGACCCCGCCGATTTAACCGACGACGTGATTGAAGATGGAAACAATACATGAGCTGCTCGGTTACGAGAAGATAAAAATCGTCCAGAGAAGCGATATGTTTTGTTTTTCGCTTGATTCGATATTACTTGCTGATTTTGTCCGCGTTAAAGGACAAAACGAGCGCGTTATCGATTTGGGCTGCGGTAACGCCCCGATCCCGTTATTTTTGACGATGAAAACGACCGGGAAAATATTCGGCGTCGAATTGCAGGAGGAAGTTTACCGGCTGGCCGAGAAAAGCGTTAAAATCAATCATTTTGAAAAACAAATAACTATTATCAATAATAATATTAAAAATATTTATAAAATCGTCGGAGCAAATATTTTCGATGTCGTTATTTCCAATCCCCCATATTTTAAATATCTACCTACGAGCAATCTAAACAAAAACGACTATCTTTCCGTCGCCCGTCATGAAATTGAAATTACTTTGGACGATATCGTCCTTGAGGCGAAAAGACTGCTCTGCGCCGGCGGCTCGCTTAATATGGTGCACCGGACGGAACGTCTGGGGGAAATAATCGCCGCTTTGAGAAAGCATAACTTCGGTTTAAGACGCTTGCGATTTGTTTACTCGAAAATCAGCTCGCCCGCGGCGTTGGTGTTTCTCGCCGAGGCGCGGGCCAACAGAAAAGACGACGCTGTCGTGGAAAAACCTTTATATGTGTACGATGATGACGACAAATATACGGACGAAGTGTTAAAAATATTTAACTTTAACAAACAAATATGATATAATAAAAATATAAAGGAGTGATGCCGATGTTTTTAAATTTACTTTCACGCGAAGAAAAACATTATTTCATTGATTTATTGATTAAAGTTATCGCGGCGGGCGGCGAGGCCGACGAAACCGAGCTGCAGATTATTAATTTGTTTAAAAACGAGATGGGGGAAGACGCTCATAGGTATCGGAAGAGTTCTCACGATTTGGAAAAGTTAGTCAAATATTTTGCCTCTAAAACGAAAGCGATTAAAAATATTGTTTTTTTGAATTTGGTTCGGGCATCGCTAATCGATGAATTTTATAGCGCGGAAGAGCATTTTATCATTGAACAAATTCAAGAAAAGTTCGGCATTACGAATAAGAAAAAAACCGACCTTATGAAAATCGTGTATGCCGAGCGCGATCTGAATGAAAGAGCAAAACGGGTCATCGCCGAATGAGGAAGCAAAAATCATACGCGGCCGACGCGCCTCCCGCCTTATACCTTGTTCCCACGCCGATTGGGAATTTGCAAGATATGACGCTAAGGGCGATCGAGGCGCTGAAAGGCGCGGATTATGTTTTTGCAGAAGACACTAGAGTGACTAAGGTTTTACTTAGTCATTTTAATATTATGACGACGGTTTATAGTTACCACGCCTTTAACGAGGAGACGCAATCTCAAAAGATAATCGATTTTTTACGGGCCGGAAAGACAGTCGCTTTGGTAAGCGACGCCGGGTTGCCGGGGGTAAGCGACCCCGGCTATTACGTGACGCGCAAGGCTCTGGACGAAGGCTTTTGCGTCGTCGCGCTCCCGGGCGCAAATGCCGCTCTTACGGCATTGGTCGCTTCCGGCTTGCCTTCCGAGCGCTTTTATTTCTACGGTTTTTTAAATCACCGTAAAAGTCAAAAGCGAAAAGAATTGGAAAAGCTGGCGTTCTGCGAGGATACCCTTATTTTTTACGAAGCCGCGCGCCGGGTTGTCGAGACGGCGGAAATGATATGCCAAATTCTCGGCAACCGGGACGTCGTAATCGCGCGCGAGTTAACAAAAGTCCACGAAGAGTATATCCGCGGGAAAGTCAAGGATGTCATACCGGAACTTTCGGGCATTAAAGGGGAAATCGTGATAATCGTGAAAGGCGCGGAAAAAAGTCCCATGCAAGAGATGCTCAACAAAAAAACTATCGCCGAGCATTACGAGCATTATTTACGGCTGGGGTTGAGTTCAATGGAAGCCGTCAAAGCGGTCGCGAAAGACCGCGGCGTCGCTAAAAGCGATATTTACAAAAACGTGCGCGGCGATTAATAGAATATTGATAAAAAATCATAAAAGAGTTCACGCTCGTTTTATGATTTTTTTATTTTTATGTTTAAGCGCCAATAAGGAAAAACCTAAAAACGCTTATCTATTGCTTTAGCATATGGAAAAATTCCGCTTGTCTTTTTCTTTGGAAAATTGTCTCTTCCCGTGTTATAATATAACCGATAAAGAAAATGATATAGTATACGAGGTATGTTAATGCGCACAACAATCGATTTGAATTTTGACTGGACATTTAAAAAACAATTTTCCCCCGAAGATTTAGCCCGGCCGATTACGGAGGATTACGAGACCGTTGATCTTCCTCACTGTTACCCGACGCTGCCATTTAATTATCCGGGCGAAGAATACCGGGGTTATGTTTCGCTTTATAAAAAGGAATTTTTTCTTAACAAAAAACACCGCGGAAAAATCGTCAACATCGTTTTCGAAGGCGTCGCCCATATGGCCGACGTGTATCTTAACGGCAAGCATGTCGGCCGTCACGAGGGCGGTTACGACCGTTTCTGTTATAATTTAAACAAATATTTGAATTTCGGCACGCTCAACCTTTTGGAAGTCGTTGTTGACAGTCATGAACACCCCGATATTCCCCCTTTTGGGAATTTAGTTGATTATCTCGGCTATGGCGGTATTTACCGCGAAGTCAAACTTGAGATTTTAAACCGCGAGCATATTAAAAATTGTTTTCTGCATTGTTTTAATATTGAAACCAATATTTTATCGTGCGATATAGAGACATCGGTAAACGCCGGCGTTATTGAAATCACCGTTCTCGATAAAGGAAAACCCGTATACAAAAACTCCTTTTTGTTCGTGCAAAATCAAAGTACTTTCGAATGCGTTTTGGATAAAAAAGAATTATGGAGCATAGAAAATCCTTATTTATACAAAGTCAAAGTTAAATTGATCGTCAACCAAAAAACGCTAGACGAGATCACGGTAAATTTCGGCTTTCGGGACGTGAAATTCACGAGACGCGGGTTTTACCTCAACGGGAAATTGGTAAAACTTCGCGGTCTTAACCGCCATCAAAGTTATCCGTACGCGGGGTACGCCATGCCGAAAAGCGTTCAGGAGAGAGACGCCGAGATATTGAAGCGCGAGCTTGGCGCAAATATCGTCCGGACGTCGCACTATATGCAATCCAAACATTTTCTGAATCGCTGCGACGAGATCGGTCTTTTGGTGTTTGAGGAAATCCCCGGCTGGCAATATATCGGCGGGCCCGCTTTCAAGCAAAATACCCTGAACAATGTCAAGGCGATGATTACCCGCGATTACAACCATCCCTCCGTCATTATGTGGGGCGTCCGCATTAACGAATCGCCGGACGACGCGGAATTATATCGCGCGACGAGCGAATTGGCGCGGGAGTTAGATCCCCTGCGTCCTTTGGGCGGCGTTCGTAATTTCCCGGGAAGCGAAATGTTTGAGGACGTTTATACTTTTAATGACTTTACTCACGCCGGGGGGAAGACGGCGATTCAAAACCCGAACAGGGTGAAAAAGAAGGTTCCGTATTTAATTACCGAACATAACGGCCATATGTTCCCCGCCAAGCGATACGATGCCGAACCGCACCGGGTCGAGCACGCGTTAAGGCATTACCGGGTATTGAAAGCGGCGTTTTCCCGGAAAAGAGTCGCGGGGGCAATCGGTTGGTGCATGTGCGATTACAATACCCATCACGAATTCGGAAGCGGCGACCAGGTTTGTTATCACGGGGTTTTGGATATGTTCAGAATTCCCAAATACGCCGCTTACGTTTATGCCGCGTTACAGGATGAAAAACCGGTCATGGAAGTTCTCGGGACAATGAATTACGGCGACTATCCGGCGAGCTTTATCGAAAGCGTCTATGTCGCCACCAATCTTGACTGCGTCAAACTTTACGTAAACGACGCATATGTCGATACTTTTTATCCCGAAAGAAAAAGCAAGCTTCCTCATTCGTTGATCAAGATTGATGATTTTATCGGTAACCGCCTTGTGGATCAGGAGGGGTTCACCAAATTCGAAGCGCGACTGACGAGGAAAATATTCCGCGCGGTCGCCAAGCGCGGGCTAAACATCCCGTTAAGATACAAATTGGGAATGGCGTTTTTGATGTTTAAAAAGCGGTATAAGCTTGCGGACGCGATGAATCTGTATTATAAATACAACGCGAGCGGAGCCGTTTACCGGTTTGAAGGGTATAAAGACGGCAAACTGCTAAAGACGGTTATAAAAGAGCCGGCGCGGAAAACGGCGTTCAGGTTGACTCTGGACAAGAAAGTTTTAAAGCCAGAGGCAACGTATGACGCTGTCCGGGCGGTTGTCCGTAAAGTTGATCAAAACGATAATCTTTTGGTTTACTCCTTTGACCCGGTTATTGTGGAAACCGAGGGCGGGATTGACTTAATCGGGCCCGGCGAAATATCGCTTCAAGGCGGGGCGGTCGGGTTTTGGTTGAAAACCAACGGCAAAAGCGCCGTTGGGCGCGTTAAAGTTAAAGCCGGCAATCAAATATTGGAGGAAACCATAAAAATAAAAACCGAGGCGGAAAATGAACATTGAGGATAAAATTAATCTGTTAAATGGCAAAGACGTTTGGCATACGTATAATATCGACCGCCTAAACGTCAAATCGATCATGATGGCCGACGGTCCGCACGGGTTGCGAAAGCAGGTCGATAGTCTCGACAACATCGGCGCTCGCGGCAGTTACCCGGCGACTTTGTTTCCGGCCGCCGCCACCGCGGCGTGCACGTTTTACCCCCTGATAATCCAAAAGATGGGTGAGGCGATCGGGCGCGAGGCGCGTTCCGCCGGCGTACACGTGGTCTTGGGACCGGGCATTAACATTAAACGCAATCCCTTGTGCGGCCGTAATTTTGAATACTTTTCCGAAGACCCATACCTTGCCGGAGTTATGGCGAGCGCCTGGATACGGGGCGCGCAAAAATACAATGTCGGGACGTCCCTGAAGCATTACGCCGCGAATAATCAGGAAACATACCGCTTCACGATTAACTCCGTCGTCGACGAGCGAGCCCTGCGCGAAATATATTTGAAGGGGTTCGAAATCGCCATCAGGGAAAAGCCCGCGACGGTAATGGCTAGTTACAATAAAATAAACGGCGAATACGCCTGCGAAAGCAAATATCTTCTCACTGATATTTTGCGGGACGAATGGAAGTATGAAGGCGTGGTTGTCTCCGATTGGGGCGCGGTTTACGATCGCGCAGCCGCCCTTAAGGCGGGTTTGGATTTGGAAATGCCCTCGTCGCGCGGTTACAATGCGAAACTGCTGCTTGAAGCTTATAAAAAAGGCGAGATCAGCGTTGATGTGATTGACCGCTCCGTCGATCGGATTATAAAAATGGTGAAAAAACACCAGGATAACGAACCCTTGAACTTTGACGCTGAAAAACACCATGAAATCGCCCGCGAGATCGCCCGGCACGGAATCGTGCTTTTAAAGAACGACGGGGTTCTGCCTTTCGGGGCGAACGAGAAAATTGCCGTTATCGGCGAGTTTGCTCGCAATCCGCGCTTGCAAGGCGGCGGTAGCTCGGCGGTCAACCCGCTGAGATTCGAAACCGTCTTGAGCGAGATTTCCGCATTTACGGATTCCTACGCCTTTTACCCCGGCTATACGCTTGCGGGCGACGGGTTCAGCCAAGAGCTTATCGACGAGGCGGTCGCCGGGGCGAAAGACGCCGATAAAGTGTTAATCGTTGCCGGGCTCCCGGAAACATATGAATCCGAAGGGTATGACCGCGAAGACCTCGACTTGCCTAAGGGACAACTCGCTTTAATTGCGGAAGTCGCGAAAGCGAACCCGAATGTTGTGGTTTCTTTGTTCGCTGGAGCTCCGGTGGCGATGCCGTTTATCGAGAATGCGAAGGGCATTTTGTTTTGTCATCTTTTGGGGGCTGCTTCCGGTCAACCGTTATTGGAAATAGTATTCGGTTCCGTGTCGCCTTCGGGTCGGCTGGCGACGACTTTTCCCGTCGCCGTAGAAGACGATCCGTCGACGAAAAACTTCGCCGACGGGAACAACGCGGTTTGGTACGCGGAAAGCATCTATGTCGGTTATCGCTATTACACGACTTTCGATAAAAAGGTATTGTTTCCTTTCGGGTACGGCCTTAGTTACACCAGCTTTTCGTATTCGGGTTTAACCGTCGACAGTCAGGACATCACTCGCGACGGCAAGATAAAAGTCGCGTTTAAAGTGAAAAATGCCGGGACGAGGCCCGCGTACGAAGTGGTCCAATTATATGTGGAAAACAATGATTCGGAAATAGATAAACCAAAAAGGGAATTGCGCAGGTTTGATAAAATTTATCTTGAGGCCGGCGAAGAGAAAACCGTGGCCTTTGAACTGGAATACTCTGATTTTAGTTATTACGACGTTGATTTAAAGAGATATCATGTCGACCGGGGAAAATATAAAATCCAGGTCGGGAAAAACGCAAACGACATCGAGCTTGAGGCCGAGGTGGAAAGGAAGGAAAACGACCCCGATTACATCCCGCGCCGGCGCTCTTATCCTTTGCCCGACTTTTCCGCTTCCAAATTTGCCGAAGTCCTCGGCATGCCTTTGCCGGCGAAGTCGGTTATTAGGAAGCGCCCCTTTTCCATGAACGCGACCCTGAACGACTTGAAAAGAACTTTGATTGGGAAAATTCTCGTGAAAATGGTAAAAAAGGAGGCGTTAAAGGCCGGCGGGGACGCTTCGCCCGTCGTGAGGGAAATGATTTTAAAGAGCCTTATGGAAACCCCGGTTCGGACTTTGGCCGTGATGAGCGGCGGCAAGGTGAAACCGAAAACGATGGAATTGATTATCAGGCTGATTAACTTCGGGAGGCTTGGAAAATGAAAAGGGATTATAAAGAGGCGATTGTCTATCAAATTTATCCGCGGAGCTTCAAAGACAGCAACAACGACGGAATCGGCGATTTGCGGGGCATAATCGAAAAACTCGATTATTTAGAATACCTTGGCGTTAACGCCGTTTGGCTCTCTCCCGTTTACAAATCGCCGCTGGACGACAACGGTTACGATATCAGCGACTATTGCGATATTTTGCCCGAATACGGAACGCTTGACGACTTTAAAGAATTGATCGCCGGGATGCATAAGCGCGGCATAAAGCTCATCATGGATTTGGTAATCAATCACACGTCGGATGAGCATCCTTGGTTTTTGGCGGCGAAAAAAGACGTCAACAGTCCATACAGGGATTATTATTTTTTCCGGAAAGGCAAAAAGCGCCGCCCGCCAAATAACTGGACTTCCTTTTTCGGGGGCTCGGCATGGGAATACAACCCGGAAACGGACGATTATTACTTGCATTTGTTTTCCAGGAAACAGCCGGACCTGAACTGGGATAATCCCCGCGTTCGCGAGGAGATCAAGAAAATATTGAAGTTCTGGCTGGATTTAGGCGTTGACGGTTTTCGCTGCGACGTGATTAACATCATTTCGAAAAACCCCGATCTGCCTAACGGCAAATCTTTTCTCCCGATTTTGCGCGGTAAAGAACATTATTTAAACGGCCCGAACATCCACGAGTATTTGCGCGAATTGAAAAACGACGTTTTCGCCCATTACGATATGTTCACCGTCGGCGAAGCCGTTATGATCACGCCGGAGATTGCGCTAAGCTACATCGAGGAGGGGCGCGACGAGTTGAACATGGTTTTCCAGTTCGATCACATGGCGGCCGATAATTATTACATCAAATGGTTTTTGCGAAAATACAAGCCGAAAAGATTAAAAGCGGCGATGCGAAAATGGCAATCGGCGCTTTCGGGGCGGGGTTGGAACTCGCTTTATTTGGAAAACCACGACCAGCCGCGCTCGGTTAACCGTTTCGGAAGCCTTCAATATCGCGCGGAAAGCGCCAAGATGCTCGCGGCTTATTTGCTATTTCAGCAAGGAACCCCGTTTATTTATCAAGGGCAGGAAATCGGCATGACTAACGCTCATTTCACCTCGCTTTCCCAATACCGCGATGTCGAGACGCATAATATTTATAAATTGGGAAGAAAATTAGGTTTTACCCACAAGCGGATGATGAAAAAAATCAAATACATGAGCCGGGATAACGCCCGCACGCCGATGCAATGGTCGGGCGCCGAAAACGCCGGGTTTACCGAGGGCGACCCTTGGATCGAGGTGAATCCGAATCACAAGGAGATAAACGTTGAAAGCAGCATTAAAGACCCGGATTCGATATTGCAATTCTACCGACGCATTATAGCGATAAGGAAAGACTACCCGGTATGCGTTTACGGCTCGTACCGCGAATATTACCCGCGAAGCGATAAGATAGCCGTTTACGAACGCCGTTATCAAGACGATTGTCTGCTTGTCGCGGTAAATATGACGGGGAAGAAGGCTTCTTTTAAACCGCCCTTCGATTTAAGCGGTTTTCGGCTGATTTTAAACAACTACGCCAAGGATGCGCTCGAGCTCTTACCTTATCAAGCCAAAGTATATTACGGGAAGGCGCCGAAATGATCACGATCAAAGATAACCGCTTTTTACTCGCTACGAAAAACACGATTTACATATTCCGCCATAACGAAGCGGGGCTTTTAATTCACGATTATTACGGAAAAAAAATCGATATCGCTGATTTCAAGATTCTGGAGATGAAAACTGGGGGCGGGTTCGGCTCCGCGGTTCTCTACGAAGGAAGGGAGCGTCAGTATGTCGGCCAATTTGGTTTGGAGACGTCTTCCCCGGGCATTGGTGATTTTCGCGAACCGCAGCTCAAACTCTTTCACCCCGAAACCGGTTATTATAGCAATTTTAAGTACGCGGGGTGCGAGAAGACGAGCGAAACTATCGGACCGTTGCCCGCTAGTTACGGCGCCGACGACGTTTTGCGCATCGATCTTTATGACGATGTTTTAAAACTGAAATTGGAACTTTACTACAAAGTTTTTTATGAAGGCGACGTCATATCCCGTTATGCTCGCGTCGTTAACGAATCGACGCGCGAGATAACCATCGAGCGCTTGTTTTCCATGCTGCTTGACTTACGCGACTCCGATTACGCGATGATGACGTTTGAAGGAGACTGGGCGAAAGAAAGACATCTTATCGAAAAGAAACTTGTATCGGGAGTATATGTTAACGACGCGAAAACGGGAGCGAGCTCCAACATACGGAACCCTCTCGTGATATTACGCCGAGACAATGCCGATGAGTTCCAAGGTTCCTGTTATGGTTTCAATCTCGTCTACAGCGGAAATCATAAAACTATGATTGAAGTTACGCCGCTTAAGAAAACTCGGCTTTTGACGGGGATAAACGATTACGCTTTTAACCATATCTTAACGGAAGGCGCCGATTTTATCACCCCGGAAGCGGTTATGACATACTCCGACCGCGGCCTTAACCGCCTCTCGCAAAACTTTCACGTGTTTGTAAATAATCATATTGTCCGCGGCCGGTTTAAAAATAAAGAAAGACCGGTGTTGTTGAACACTTGGGAGGGTTCTTACTTTAATTTTAATGAAAAGCAATTATTAAGACAGGCTAAAGTCGCGAAAGAGGTCGGAATCGAACTCTTTGTCTTAGACGACGGTTGGTTCGGCCGCCGAAACAACGATAAATCCTCGCTTGGAGACTGGGATGTCAACACGAAGAAACTGCCCGGCGGGCTTTCGGGATTTGCGAGAAAAATTAATGACTTGGGCATGGAATTCGGTCTATGGGTCGAGCCCGAAATGATTAACGAGGACAGCGACCTCTACCGCGCCCATCCCGAATGGGCGGTGCGGATACCGGGAAGAAAACCCGCCCTCGGGCGCAACCAATTAGTCCTTGACTTGACCAACCCCGAGGTATGCGATTATTTAATCGGGAAGTTAAGCGAAGTCTTCTCGTCTTGCAACGTAAAATACGTTAAATGGGATTATAATCGCAATATTACCGACATGTACGGAAAAACTCTCGCGAACCAAGGCGAGTTTTTCCACAAATACATCATGGGCTTCTACCGCGTGATGTCCGCCCTGACCGAAAGGTTCCCGGATATTTTATTCGAAGGCTGCGCGAGCGGCGGGAACCGGTTTGACCTTGGGATGTTGTGCTTTTTCCCGCAAATTTGGACCAGTGACAACACGGATTACCTGGAGCGGATTTATATTCAAAGGGGGACGTCTTACGGTTATCCTCTCTCCGCCATTGCCAATCACGTGAGTTCCGTTCCCAACCACCAAACGCTCCGCGTGACCCCGCTCTCTTCCCGCTTTAACCTGGCCTGTTTCGGAAATCTAGGCTATGAATTGGATTTAACCGCGCTTGACGAAAAAAGCATTTCCGCGATTAAGCGCCAGATTGCCTTCTATAAATCCCGCCGGCGGCTTTTCCAGTACGGGACGTTTTACCGTGGCCGCGAATTTATCGACGAGAGCCACGCGACGTATTTTTATGTAGTTGAGCCCGACCGGAGCCGGGCGATCGTCGGTTATTTCCAGGAACTTCTTCATCCCGCTTTGAAAGAAGACATCATTTACGTCGACGGGTTGGACGAAGGAGAGCTTTATCGCTTTTATCACAAACCGGAACGGATTAATATTAAAATCTTCGGCAGTCTGATTAATTATATTTTGCCGTTTAAAATTAAACTGAACGGGAAAATTCATAATTTGATCAGTCGGTTTTACCGACCGAAAGCGGGCGGCGAAAGCTATAAGGTTTATGGCAACGCCTTGAAGCGCGCCGGAATCCGCCTTAATCAACAGTTCATGGGAACCGGGTTCGGTTCGGAAGTGAGAGTGTTGGGTGATTTCGGGTCCGCGCTTTATATGATAGAAAAAAGCGAAGATAAATAACTATCCTCGCTTTTTTCTTTCTCCAAGGGCTTTTCGAACTTCGGCAATATCTGAATAAGCATAGACTTTATTGTTCTCCTCGAAATATTTATCGTTTCCTTTTCCGGTGATGATCACGATATCGCCGGCTTTGGCCCGAGAAATCGCCTCCCTTATCGCCGTTTTCCGGTTTATGATGATTTCGTAATTGCGGGCGGCGGTCGCGCGGGTCATCTCTTTAATAATAGCGGAGGGGTTTTCGTTGCGCGGGTCTTCCGAGGTAAAAATTACGTGATCGGCATAGGTGCAGGCGATTTTCCCCATTTCCGGGCGCTTGCTTTTATCCTTGTTTCCGGCGGCTCCGAGAACGATAATTATCCTGCCGCTTTTGCTTTTCAGGCTCATAAGAACAGCCCGCAGCGCGCCGGGGGTGTGGGCGAAATCGACGTATACTTGAAAATTCTCATCCTTTGTCAATAGTTCCATCCGGCCGGGAATTTTCGGGATTTCGCCGATCGCTTTTATGATTATCTCCCAGGGGAGACCGCGTTCCCGGGCGCAGACCATGGCGGCGACCGCGTTATAGACATTGTATTTTCCCGTGAGGTTTGTTTTGATGTTTTTGATAAAGGAATCGGGGGTTTTAAGATCGAAGCGGACGCCGCCGCCTTCTTCCTTGATATTCAAGGCGCGAAAGTCGCTGATATAATCGATTCCGTAAGTTATAAGTTTGGGACTGTTGATACGGTGACCGTAAGGAGAATCAATATTAACGATTGCGAGACCCTCGGGCTTTAGTTTTGAGAAAAGCTGCGCTTTCGCGCGAAAATAGTTTTCCATCGTGAGATGGGTGTCGAGGTGTTCGGTGGAAAGATTAGTAAAAACCGCGATATCGAACTCGACCCCTTCCAAACGTTTATCGACAAGGCCTTGCGAGGATATTTCCAGCGCGCAATAGGCAATATTTTTTAGCTCCATTTTCTTCAAGGTTTTAACCAAATGGCATAAAGGCAAAGTCGTGTAATTGCTTTCGGCGCTGACGCCTGAGTACCTGATTCCGTTGGTTCCGATATACCCGCATGACCATACCCGGTTAAATAAATGCTCGATAATCGAAGCGGTCGTTGTTTTCCCGTCCGTGCCGGTTATCCCGATGAGTCGCACATTTTCCCAAGGCGCGCCGTAAATTTCCGTAAGCAAGGTTCCGAAACATTTTTCGATATCGTCGCACAAAAACACGGGGACGACGACTGTTTCGATCGGGGTTTCCGAAATGACGGCTTTCGCCCCCTTAAAGACGGCTTCGATGACGAAATCATGGCCGTTATAGTTTTTTCCCTTCCGGCAGATAAACGCGTCGCCGGGCTCCAAATAACGCGTGTCATCGGCGAGGCCGTTAATATTTAATTTTTTAAGTTCTCTTGAGATATTAAACGCGTCCATAAAAGCACCGTTAATAGTTTATGTACAAAAGAGACATATTAATACCCGGTCCGAAACAAAAAACAGCCGCGCGCGGCTGTTTTAGATGTCGAGGAAATATTGCGCGAAAGGTTTATAGACCACGAGGAAGTATTGGTTCCGAAGACGTTCGATCCGGGAGTATCTGTAGAGAAGATCCAGGTTTAACTTTGGGTACTTATCGATAAATTTTCGGAATGCCTCGGCTTTTTCACGTTTCCCGATATCGGAATCCCACCATATTTTCGGCCTGATTTTGTGCGCCGTCAGGTAATCCTGTTTGATCGCGTAAAGAAGCTCTTCGTCCTTTTCTTCCTTTAGGGATAAGTAAAGAATTTGCGCGACCTGCCATGGCTGGTAGGAATTGATGTTTTTCCCGTTAAGAAAACGACTAATCTTCAGGAAAGTCTCATATGGGTTTAACTTTCTCTCCTTAAACAGGTATGCGAGCGTTCGCTTGAAATAGCCGCTATTGTGATATTTGTTGACGATCGTCTCAACGGCGGAAAATTCAGCAAGTTCATCTTCGCTTAAATAATTATTCTTGATTACCCGGTAGGGCGGCTTGTCGCTAAAGACATAGCCGTGCTCGTCTTTCGTCGCGCTGATTAAAGTGCCTTTTAGCTCCTTAAGTATTCCCAGCTGGATTTCGTCGGCGCCCAGCTCGTAAGTTTCGTTAAACGAGCGGACGAAGCCGCGATAATCTTCATGGGGAAGGCCGGCGATTAAGTCGACGTGAATTGTGACGTTGTTTTTTATCGCGGCGATATTTTTCTTGATAAGTTCGAAATTTTGTTTTCGCAGAATGCTTCTTGATGTGATTTCGTTCGTCGTCTGGATGCCGATCTCGAAACGAACCAACCCTTTTCTTAAGGTCTGTATCAACGCGATCGTTTCGTCTTCAAAATAATCGCCGTTAATTTCAAACTGGTATACGGTTCGGTTGTTATCGTTCGCGGCGATAAATCGCAAGATTTCCCTCATTCTCTTCTGGTCAACGTTAAACGTGCGGTCAAGGAATTTTATTGTTCTTGTTTCCTTCGCGAGCAAATATTTTATCTCGTCCTTGACTTTTTCCAGCGGGAAATAGCGGATCGTTTTATCGAGCGAGGCCAGGCAGTAACTGCAGCGGAAGCAACACCCGCGGCTTGATTCCAAATAGGCGTAGCGGTTATTAAAATCGCCGATTAAAGAAAGGTCGTGTTTTATCGCGTTAATATTGGGCTTTCGGGAAAATGTATAACGGTAACCCTCGCCCTCGCGGTAATATAAGTTGGAAACCGTTTTAATGTCTCTTTTGCCGGAAAGGTGCTCGATTAACTGATTAAAGGCTTCCTCGCCCTCGTCCTTGACGATGTATTTCACATTGCGGTGCCGGAAAAAATCATCGGGCCGGTAACTGGCTTCCGGTCCGCCGAGAACGACGTTTTGCTCGACGGGTAACGCTTGAAGCAACTCTTTTACCTTCTCCGCGTTCCAAATATAAACGGAAAAACCAAGCAAAGAAAATTTTTCATTCTTGATGACGGAGAGAATATATTCGTTATCGTCTTTTATCGTAAACTCGCGAAACGACACGGGGTGTTTGCTATTAGCGTAAATTTGATGAACGCCCGTGGCCGGGTGAATGTATTTGGCGTTAATGCCGATAAGCAAGGTTTTCATAACATTACCTCTTTCGTATTATAGCATCGCGGGCTTTAAAAGGCAACGGGAAGACATGAGAAATAATTGCTTAGTTTTTGTTTTTATATATCGTTTACATAATAAATATCATAATTGGGTCTTGTTTAAAGCGTGGAAGGGTGGTATAATGAATAATGGATAAAACAAAACGGAGGTTATTGAATAATGGCAAAAAAAGTGTTTGAATCCATGGACGGTAACGAAGCGGCGGCGTGGGCGTCGTACGCTTTTACCGAAGTTGCTGGAATATATCCGATTACTCCTTCCTCGCCGATGGCCGAGTATGTCGACGAATGGGCGAGCAAGGGGAAGAAGAACTTGTTCGGGATGCCGGTCAAGGTTATCGAGATGCAATCCGAAGCCGGAGCGGCCGGAACCGTGCACGGTTCGCTTCAGTCCGGGGCGTTGACGACGACCTACACCGCTAGCCAGGGTTTGTTGCTTAAAGTGCCCAACATGTATAAAATCGCCGGCGAATTGTTGCCGGGGGTTATTCATGTTTCGGCTCGCAGTATCGCGGTTCAGGCGTTGTCGATTTTCGGCGACCACCAAGACGTTATGGCAACGAGACAAACCGGCTTTGCCATTTTGGCAACGTCAAGCGTCCAAGAAGTAATGGATTTGGCCGGCGTCGCTCATCTCGCGGCGATCAAATCCAGCATCCCCTTCCTGCATTTCTTTGACGGGTTCAGGACAAGCCACGAAATACAAAAAATCGAAGTGATGGATTACGAGGTTTACCGGAAGTTGCTCGATTTTGAGGCCGTGGAACAATTTAGGAAACGGGCGTTAAATCCCAACAACCCGGTTACTCGCGGTTCGAGTCAAACCGACGACGTTTACTTCCAAGCGCGGGAAGCGCAGAATAAATTCTATGACCGCGTCCCGGGCATCGTTGAAGAGTATATGAAGGAAATCTCAAAGGTAACCGGCCGTAACTACGCGCCGTTCGTTTACTACGGCGACCCGGAAGCTACCGATATCATCATAGCTATGGGTTCGGTAACGGAAACGGTTAAAGAAGTTGTCGACTATTTGCGGGAAAAAGAAGGCAAAAAGGTCGGCTTGGTCATCGTCCATCTTTATCGCCCCTTCTCCCACGAGCATTTGTTCAAAGTTCTCCCGACGACCGTAAAACGGATTGCCGTTTTGGATCGCACGAAGGAACAGGGAGCGGCCGGCGAGCCGTTATATCTTGACGTGAGAAACGCGTTCTATGCCCGTGAGAATCCCCCCGTTATTATCGGCGGTCGCTATGGCCTTTCCAGCAAGGATACCGATCCGGGACAGATTTTCGCGGTTTATGAAAACTTGGAAAAAGCCGAAAACGCTAAGAACAACTTCACGATCGGCATTATTGACGACGTGACGCATTTGTCTCTTGACGTGACCAAAGATATTGACACGTCCGGCGAAGGCGTGACGCAATTAATATTCTACGGGCTCGGAAGCGACGGGACCGTCGGGGCAAATAAAAACACGGTTAAGTTAATCGGCGAAAACACCGACTATTACGCGCAGGCTTATTTCGCTTACGACTCGAAAAAGTCGGGCGGCGTCACGAGAAGCCATTTGCGTTTCGGTAAAAACCCGATCCGTTCTCCGTATCTCGTTAAAAGAGCGGACTTCATATCGTGCTCGCTCGACACTTACTGCGAGAAATACGATATGTTGCGCGACTTAAAAGAAGGCGGCAGATTCCTGCTTAACACGACTAAGTCCGAGGAAGAATTGATTGACTTCCTGCCGAACGCGTTTAAAAAGGCTTTAGCCGACAAAAAAGCAAAATTATACGTTATCGACGCCGTTAATTTGGCCCGGGAAATCGGTCTCGGGCAAAGAACGAACACGATTATGCAATCGGCGTTCTTTAAACTGAACGAGCAGATCATGCCTTATGAGGAAGCCAAGGAATTAATGAAGAAATACGCTTATGATTCCTATATCAGCAAGGGCGCGGCGGTCGTCGAACTCAACTATAAAGCCATTGATCTCGGCGCCGAGGGCCTGAAGGAAATCAAGGTTGATCCTGCCTGGAGCAATCTCGTTCCCGAGGAGGCGCGGGTAAAAGAAGGATTGCCGAAATTCGTTATCGGACTCGCCAACCCGGTGAACGCCCTCAAAGGCTATGACTTGCCGGTCTCGGCGTTTGACGGTTACGAAGACGGGACGATGGATAACGGCTCGGCGTCGTATGAGAAAAGGTATATCGCATCGTTCGTGCCGGCATGGATTAAAGAAAACTGTATCCAATGTAACCAGTGCTCTTTCGTCTGCCCGCACGCCGTTATCAGGCCGTTCCTTTCCACGGCTGACGAAGTAAGCAACGCGCCGGAAGCGGCCGAGTATTTGGATCCCGTCGGCCGGGGTCTGGAAGGCCTTAAATACTCGATCGTCGTATCGATCGCGGATTGTACGGGATGCGAAGTGTGCGTTAATCAATGCCCGGGCCGTAAAGGGCAAAAAGCATTGCAGATGGTTCCGATCGACGACGCAATTCACGCCGGCCGGGATAAGGTCGCAAGCTACTTCTTTGATAACGTAACTTATAAGACGGATATCGTCGATATCACCGCCAACGCGAAAAACTCGCAATTTGCTCAACCCCTGTTTGAATTCCACGGGGCTTGCGGCGGCTGCGGGGAAACGCCGTATATTAAACTCGCGACACAGCTTTTCGGCGAAGATATGGTTATCGCAAACGCCACCGGTTGCTCGTCGATTTACGGCGGCTCGTTCCCGTCCACGCCTTATCGTCCGAATAAGGAAGGTCGCGGTCCGGCATGGGCCAACTCCTTGTTTGAGGACAACGCCGAGTTCGGTTTCGGTATCCATATGGGCACGGAGGCGATTCGCGATCGCATTCAAGCGCTTATGGAAAAATGCTTGGAATGCAAGGGAACCGAAGAGGCGCTTAAGGAATTGTTCGTAAGATGGATTGAAAATCGTAATGACCGCGTTGTCACGAAAGAAGTCGCCAAGGAACTCGTGCCCCTGCTTGAGAAGTCCGATTGCGAGACGCTTAAGCAAATCCTGGAATACAAAGATTATCTCGTCAAGAGATCGCAATGGATCATTGGCGGCGACGGTTGGGCGTATGATATCGGTTTCGGCGGCCTCGACCATGTAATCGCCAACAGCGAGGACGTCAATATTCTGGTTCTTGACACCGAGGTATATTCCAATACCGGCGGACAAAGCTCAAAAGCCAGCCAGACCGGTTCGATAGCGAAATTCACGGCGGCCGGGAAGAAAGGCAAGAAAAAAGATTTGGCGGCTATCGCCATGAGCTACGGCCATGTTTATGTCGCGCAAATCGCGCACGGGTATTCCCAAGCGCAAATGCTGAAGGCTTTCCTGGAAGCGGAAAATTATGACGGACCTTCAATTATTATCGCTTACTCGCCGTGTATCGCTCACGGAATCAAAGGCGGGATGGGTAATTCTCAAAAACAAAGCAAGCTTGCCGTCGAATGCGGCTATTGGGCATGTTTCCGTTATGACCCGCGTCTTGCTGACGAAGGCAAAAACCCGTTCATTCTTGATTCGAGAGAGCCGAAATGGGAACTTTATGAAGAACACTTAATGTCGGAAAGAAGATATGCGCAATTGAAGCAGATTAATCCTGAAGAAGCAAAAGCGTTGCTTGAGCTTAACCGCCAGGAAGCGCAAAGAAGATACGCGATGTATAAACGCTTTGCCGCGATGGACTATTCAAAATAGAACGTTTGTGTCAATCCCCCCGCAATATCGCGGGGGGATTTTTATTTTGATTGTAATGACGGCTTTTATTATGTATAATATTATCGGGTGGTGGTTAAATGTTTATTCGTAATAATGAGAAATTGCAGGAATTATTAGCAAAACGCGATAAAGCCTATGAGAAGTACAGCGAGGGACTGAATACTTTGAACGCTCAATACGACCCGATAAAAGTTGAATTAAGAAAAAGCCGAAACAACCGGATTTATTTCTTGGGCGTGGTTTTATCGGCGATCGTCCTTTTCTCATTTATTTTTTTACTGATGTATGAGGATTTCCCCGGGTACCTCGCGTATATAATATACGCCTTATTGTTCGTCTCTTTAGGCTTCGCCATTTTTCTTTTGGTTAAAACGCTTAAAAAATTAGAGGCGATAACTATTGAATGGACGAAGCAATACGATGATATCGCGAAATATCTTAAGGAAGGGAACGAGCATCAAGGTCGCGCGGCGGAAGAAGCCGTTAAAGTTATTTGCGAGAATAAGTACCATGATGAAATCGGATTAAAGAAAAAAGAATTGCCGGCGGAAGAATTTGCCCTCTATTGGCAGAAAATCCTTGAGAAAGAAAAAGAGTTGATCGCCGCGGAGATGGGAGATACCGCCACGGCTGAGGAAGTCATCGAGTATTACAAAAAGTGGGGGAAGAAATTTACCCGCGATGAAGACACAGATTATGATAAACTCCTCGCGGCGCGGCGAAAAAGGCATTTGCGAGAATAAGGGCTTTTCTTTAAGGGAAAGCCTTTTTACTTTTTCGACGTTATTATATTTAATGCAAATATTTTCACTCTATAGTATAATAATAAAATCGGAGGGCGACCATGTTAACAAGTTATATAAAAAAAACAGTTACTCTATTAGTCGTTATTATCACCGTTTTTTTTCTTTCCGGTTGCGAAAAGGAAAGATATTATAAATATACCCTTGTTTTGGATAATGCTTTTAACACAATAAATAAGGTCGATATTTTTACTCTCGGGAAAACGGAACAGGAAGTTCTTAAAAAAGTCCGGGACGACATCAATCAAATATTGCTCGATTTGGATCACAAATTTAACGTTCAGGATCGAAGCGATAACATCATTACGGATTTGATGCGAGTCAATAACAACGCCGGCGCGGCTCCGGTCGTCGTTGACCCCGAGGTAATCGATGTGCTGGAAATAGCATTGGATTTCTCCCAACGCTCCGTGGTTGAGGGCGTTGCCCTTTATGATCCGACCATCCTACCCGTTGCCGATTTGTGGGATATAACCAACAGGCAATATAATTATTTTGATAATAATTATATCAGCGATGAGGAGCTTCCGGAAGAGGGGGAAATCGCGGCCGCCTTAGCCTTGGTTGATTACCGCGACGTTATTATCGATAAAGAAGAAAGCACCGTATTTTTAAAAAACGAGGGAATGAAGATTGATTTAGGATCGATAGTGAAGGGGTACGCGGCCGATAAAATTAAAGTTTATCTTTTGGATAATGGTTATAATAAAGCCGTAATCGATATCGGCCGTAATATCTTGACCGTCGGTTCGTTCGTGAACGCGGACCTGGAAGACACGCCGTGGAAAATAGGCATTCAAAGACCGTTTGCCTCGATATTTGATAGGGATTACGAGGAAACGGAAATCATCGGGATACTGAGAGTTACCGACTTATCGCTTGTAACTTCGGGAATTTACGAAAAATATATATTAACAGATAGCGGGAAACGATATCATCATATTTTTGATCCCCGGACCGGTTACCCGATGAACAATAATGTGGCGAGCGTAACCGTTATTTGCGAAGAATCGGTTATCGCGGATGCTCTAAGCACGACTTTGTTCCTGCTGGGAATTGAGAAGGCGATGGAAATGATTGACGGGCTCGATTTTAACGTTGAAACTATCTGGGTTTTGCAGTCCGAGGAACCCGGAAAAGATTACGAGATATACGTTTCCGCAGGACTGGAAGACAACTTCGCCTTCAACGACAAAGTTGAAAGCAGAAAATATGTATATAAAGGTGTGTACGATGCGCAGGCTGGAAATTAAAAACTTACATACAACCGCCGATGATTTCGAGATCTTAAAAGGAGTTAACCTATTAATTAAAACCGGCGAAGTCCATGCCGTCATGGGGCCGAACGGGACAGGCAAGTCGACCTTGGCATCGACGATTATGGGCTATTATAAATATCAAGTTAGCGCGGGCGATATTCTTTTGGACGATGAAAGCATACTTCCCTTAACCGTGGACGAGCGAAGCCGCCGCGGCATTTTCCTCGCGATGCAACATCCTTATGAAATCTCCGGCATCACCAACGCCGATTTTATTAAAGCGGCATTACAGGCGCGGATGAAGGAGGGAGAACGTTTATCGTTATACCGCTTTATCAAGCATTTTGACCGGGTGGTTAATGATTTGCAAATGAACCCCGACTTGCCGCACCGCTACTTGAACGAGGGGTTTTCGGGCGGCGAGAAAAAGCGAAACGAGATTTTGCAGATGAAGATGTTAAAACCGAACTTCGCGATATTGGATGAAATAGATTCGGGGCTGGATGTCGACGCCCTAAAGATCGTCGGAGACAATATCAATCAAATGCGCGGCCCCGATTTCGGCGCCCTAATCATAACCCATTATCAAAGACTTTTGGATTATATCGATGTCGATTACGTCCATATTATGATGGGAGGCCGGATCGTGATGAGCGGCGGTACGGAATTAATAGAGAAAATCGACAAGGACGGTTACGAATGGGTTAAAGCCGAATTGGGCTTAGAAAACGGGGATGCCAAACCGGTTTCCAGCGTTTTGAAGGATTGCGCTTTTAAAGGCTTAAGGGAGTAATTCTTCATGGTGGAAACGGTAAAAAACGACCTAATCGCGCCCGGGGATGATTATTCCATCTATAAGAACGGGATATTTCTCGCCGGCGACGGTCCCCGGGACCTTACTATAAAGGATGACGGGACGTATAAAATCATTCATTTGATTGACGCGGATACCAAGATTAGGATTGACGTGGAAGCGGGACTAAAAGTCACCCTTTTCGAGTTTTATTATTTTCTGGGCAATGACCCCGCTATAAAGATTGATTTTCATGCCGGCGAAAACTCTTCCGTGAATTACGTCCGATTCAAACATGGCGATTTAGCAGGTGAAATTAGGTTTATAACAAATACTAATATCGGTGAAAATACATATATTAATAACAGAAATCTTTCGGTTTTATCCTCGGTATGCAGCCTCGTTGATAATGTTTTCCTGCAAAGTGAAAACGCGAAAATTGAAATGTTAAACGTCACGATTAATACTTTCGGAAAAACACAGTATCATCAATACGATATCCATCACCGGGCCCCGCGCACATTCTCGATGATGAATAATTACGGAATAAGCAAGCGCCGGTCGGTTTTGGACATTAAAAGCAACGGCATTATCGCGAAAGGCGCTAAAAAAGCTTCATTAACGCAGAAGACCAAGGGCTTGATTCTTGGCGATGACGCGCATCTTGCCGCTAACCCCTTTTTGGAAATCGACGAACATGACGTCATTGCCTCGCACGGAGCTTCCATCGGGGCTATTAACGAGGACGAATTGTATTATTTAATGAGTCGCGGCCTTACTTATGCGAACGCGGAGAAGTTAATCGTCTCCGGTTTCATCAACCCTTTTTTTAACGGCCTGCGCGACGACAAATCGATTGATTATATGAAGCGTAAGATTAATCAGAATCTTTAGGGGTGAAATAAATGTTTAATGTAAAAAAGATTAGGGATATGTTTCCGCTATACCGGTTATATCCCAATCTTGTCTATTTGGACAACAGCGCGACATCGCTCACGCCGCAAATCGTTATGGATAAAATGAACGAATATTACAGTCAGTACGGCGTGAATATTCATCGCGGAGTTTATAGTTTAAGCCATCGGGCGACCGAGGAGTATGATAAAGCCAGGAAAACAATCGCAGGATTCATAAATTGCGATCCTTCCGAGCTAGTGTTTACCAAAAACGCCTCCAACGCCTTAAACATGATCGCGCTGATGTATGGGGATAAGTATATAAATGAGGGCGACGTTATCGTCACGTCCGAGTTGGAGCATCACAGCTCGTTTTTGCCTTGGCTTAAGTTAAGTCAAAGAAAAGGAGCGGTTTTGCGTTTCGTCCCCCTTAACCGCGACGGTCGGATAACCGCGGAAAATTTCCGGAAAGTCATGGACGAGAAAGTCAGGGTCGTTGCCTTAACTTACGTATCCAACGTAATGGGCTACATTACCCCGATAAAAGAAATAATCTCCTTGGCACATCGCAACAACGCCGTCGTCATCGTTGACGCGGCGCAGGCCGCCGCGCATATTAAAATTGACGTAAATGACTTGGATTGTGACTTTTTAGTTTTTTCCGCGCACAAAATGCTAGGCCCTACCGGGATCGGCGCTCTTTACGGGAGGAAGCGAATATTGGAAACCCTTGACCCGTTGGAATACGGCGGCGACATGAACGCTTCCGTTAGCAAGGATGAAGTTACTTTTAAGGACGCGCCGTTCCGCTTCGAAACGGGAACTCCCCCGATAGCCGAGGCCCTAGGCTTTGCCCGCGCCGTCGAATATGTTAACAGTATCGGGTTGAAGGACATCGCTCGCCACGGGCAAATGCTTCACCAATACGCTATCGATCGACTCGCGGGTTTGCCCGGCTTAAAGTTATATAACCCCGGGGCAGAAATACCGATCATTAGCTTTAATATCGAGGGAGTTCATCCCCATGACGCGGCGACGGTTTTTGATGAAAACAATATATGTCTTAGGGCGGGCCACCATTGCGCCCAACTAGTAAGCAAGTGGTTGGAATGCATGGGAACGCTACGGGCGTCATTTTACATTTACAATGATTATCGGGATGTCGACAAGTTTGTCGAGACCGTTAAGGAAGCCGTGAATTTTTTCAGGAAAGTATCGGGTGAGCATTATTGAACAATTTAGAGAATTTATACCGACAAGTCATTATCGAACATTATAAATACCCCCGCAACAAAGGTTTGAAGGGGTTTTCTCAGAAGCGTTTGTACAATCCGTCCTGCGGCGATGACGTGACTATGGAGACGAAAGTAGAAGACGGAATAGTAAAAGAGATTAATTTCGAAGGGAACGGCTGTTCCATATGCTGCTCGGCCGCGAGCATCGCGACCGAACTTTTGAAAGGAAAAACGGTTCGGGAAGCAAAAAGCATAATCGAAAAATTTTACGCTTTGATTAAAGGCGAGGAAGTCGACGGGGAGGATGAATTGGAGGAAGCGGCGGTTTACCGCGGCGTGTCGCAATTCCCAGCCCGCGTTAAGTGCGCCGCCCTGCCGTGGAAAGCGCTGGAACAAATTTTGGACGGAGAAGAAAATGAAAGATAATATCGGCAAAATTATCGGGGATTATAAATACGGTTTTAAAACCGACGCCGAGAGCGTCGTCAATACCGGAAAAGGCCTAAGCCTTGATGTCGTCAAGGCGATTTCAAAATATAAGGGCGAACCTGATTGGATGTTGGATTTTCGGGTAAAGGCGTATCAAAAATTTATCGAGATGCCGATGCCTGATTTTGGCCCGAGTCTGGATTTTATTGATTTTGACGAGTACACGTATTATATAAAATCAAGCGAGGAAGTCGAAAGCAGCTGGGACAAGGTGCCGGAGAAAATCAAACAGACTTTTGAAAAACTCGGCATCCCGGAAGCGGAAAGAAAGTACCTGGCGGGGCTTTCTACTCAATTTGAATCGGAAGTCGTTTATCATAACACGCTTGAAGAATTGGATAAACTCGGCGTTCTCTTTTGCGATACCGACACCGCCGTTCGCATGTACCCGGATATCGTCAGGGAATACTTCGGGACTGTGGTTCCTTACGGCGATAATAAATTCGCCGCCCTTAATTCCGCGGTTTGGAGCGGGGGCTCTTTCATTTACGTTCCCAAGGGAGTTAAACTGGAAAAACCGCTTCAATCATATTTTCGCATTAATTCGGAACGGATGGGGCAATTCGAGCGGACGCTAATTATCGTCGATGATGACGCGAGCCTGAATTACGTCGAGGGTTGCACCGCGCCGATTTATTCCAAAGATTCTTTGCATGCCGCCGTAGTTGAGATTATCGTGAAAAACCGGGGGTATTGTCGCTACTCGACAATCCAAAACTGGTCGACCAATATCGTCAACTTGGTTACAAAACGGGCGGTCTGCGAGGCGGGCGCTCATATGGAGTGGGTCGACGGCAATATCGGCTCAATGATCAACATGAAATATCCGGCCTGTATTTTAAAAGGCGAAAAAGCCAAGGGCACGACGATATCAATCGCTTACGCCGGTCCCAACCAGATTCAGGACGCCGGCGCCAAAATGATTCATCTCGCCCCGAACACGACAAGCAAGGTTATATCAAAATCGATCTGTCGGGGAGGCGGGAAAGTAAATTACCGCGGGATAGTAAGTTGCGGGGAAAACGCCGCCGACGCCCATTCGCGCGTTGAATGCGACACGATTATCTTGGACGGCGTTTCCTCAAGCGACACGCTGCCGACGAATGTCGTGAAGAACCGGAAGGCTAGAATCGAGCACGAGGCGACGGTTTCAAAAATCAGCGAGGATCAACTGTTTTATCTGATGAGCCGCGGCTTGACCGAGGAACAAGCTTTGGAGATGATTGTGATGGGCTTTATCGAGCCGTTTGCAAAAGAATTGCCGATGGAGTACGCCGTCGAGCTTAACCAATTGATAAAATTAGAAATGACCGGGTCAATCGGTTAATAAAAACGGCTAAAGAGAATATTCTTTAGCGGTTTTTTTTATAACATGAGTTTATTTAAAATTGGCTTTATTTTTTGGCTGTTTTTTAGTATAATTAATTAAGGAGTTTATTGTCATGACGGTGTTAAGGGTTGAAAATCTACGGTTGGCGAACTATACGATCAATATTGAATTTATAAACAAGGAAGCGGTCGCTTTTTGGTCGTATGATAAAAAAACTATTGCTAGATTTTTTGATATTATCGCCGGAATCAATAACAATAACAACTCATGCTTTTACAACGACAACAATATATATGATAATAAGGAGTATTTCCAGGCGCGGCTGTATTTTGATTTTCGGAAAAAATACCTTTCGACATTGAAACTTAATTATCTCAAAGAGAAATTTCGCCAGAAATACAATCTTGACTTTAATAAGGATGAATTTAAACGCGTTTCGGAACATTTGGACATTCGCGGGGAAACCGAAGTCAACCATGTTTACAGATATACGAAAGTGGGAAATACTTTTGTGAATTTCGCTTTGACGCGTTCGTTAGACAAGTCCATTATTATTATCAACAACCCGACGATCAATCTTTCCATGCAATCCGATATCGACTTCGTAACGGCCGGATTAACCGATAAAAGCAAATTTGACCTCATGATTCTCGGGCCGGATAACCTGGCGGCGTTTGCCGGCAAATTGGACCGAATCTGCTTTTTTTCCAATTATACCGGGGAAATCATAACCGCCCGCGGCGATGACAGTTTGGTCGTGGTCCGAGGCAAGCCGGAAGATATTGAGAATGTCATTTATCAAGACGAGGAGAAGACTATTTTTCTTAATTATTTGACGCGGGCGGAATTAAGGAAACTGGAGAAAGAGATGTCGCTTGAGGCGGTGCCCGCGGAAGCGATAGATAAGTATGTTGCGAGGTTTGAGACATGAAATATGAAAAATATCACAGACTGACGCAAAATTATTTCGCGCAATTGGTCGTCGCGTTCGTGTCGGCGTTATTATTAATAATGACGGCAATCGTGTTGTTTGAGGATATTGACCTGGACAACACGATGCTTATATATAATATATACGGAACGCTCGCCCTGGTCGGTTTTATTTACAGTTACAATTTAACAAAAAAGCACCTGCGCAGCGAGTTGGAAGTGGGCGTGACAAGAAAGCGAATCTACCGAAATTATTTATTTAACACGCTTATCTCCCTTATGATATCTTTGTTTTTAGTCGCTTATTACATGTTTATTTATAAAAAAGTTATCAGAAACACTTTGACGCTACCTCAATTATTTGATTTCAAGAAAATAATCTTTTTGCCTTTAATATACTTATTGATATCTTTTAGCGGCTTTATTCTCGGAATCATTCAAATGAGAAAAAAAGTGTTTTACGTATTGTTTTCGATCGTCGTGAGCGGTCTGGTATTAATAATAATTTATTTGAGCATTACGTATTATGTTAATATGGCGTTATTGTTGGCGGTTTTAATTTTGGCCGTTATCAATTACTTCTTAATCGCCAATTACCGCGTATAGGAGATAGTGGAGAAAGCTAGATATGGAAACGAAAAAAATGAATAAGAAAAAAATGATATTTATCCTGGCGTTTGTTTTTTTGCATATTTTAAGCAGTTATTTAATTACCGCCGATTTTGTTTTTCCCGATATTAATCCTTACCCCCGGACTTTTTTTATGTTCATTAACAGTTTTTTTGGGGATTTCGGGTTTATTATCTTGTTTTTGGGATTGGCAATTCTTATTTTCAAAACCGATTATAAAAGAGCAAAGTTTTTGATGATTACGTCAATCTTTTTTTGCGTTTTGTATATCGGTTTGTCGGTTTACATTTTTTATTACAAAACTTTCTTCTCGTTCTATAACCTTCAAACATTTAAAACCCCGGCCGGCGATCAGGCGTTCGTGTTTTTGGTGAAGGCGTTGCCGGGTTTGCTCGTAAAGGCGAAATATATATTTCTGCTGCCGGCGGCGGTTATTATCACTCTTTATATTTTACTATTCTTTCGAAATCGAAAGAATCAAGAGTTTTTCAAATCGTCGGTCGTCGGCGGTCTTAACCGTCTTTATATCGGGACTTTAATGCTTTCCATCGGGTTGTTAATGATGGGGAACAGTCTCAGCGCCTATATCGTCGATATCGACGATACGTGGTATGAAGACAACGCCACGCCGATTTACGGCGTCCAGGCGACGGGATTTTTTAATTATTATCTTTATGACGCATACTCATATTTTTTCACCGACGAGATTTATCCCGAGGAAAAGAAAAAAGAGGTTCTCAAGAAGCTGGAGCAATATAAAAACAGCGAGCAAGTAAACCCAATCGACGGCAAAGTTTACGGTAACAGCCCTTACGGCGACATTTTTGCCGGGAAAAATTTGATTATGGTTCAAATGGAGTCGGTGAATAATTTCGTTATCGGCCTGACGATAGACGTTAACGGGGAAGCGGTCGAAGTGACGCCGAACCTTAATCGCATTTTAAAAAATTCCGTGTATTTCAATAATTACTATCACTCAGTTGGTATCGGGAACACTTCGGACGCGGAATTTACCGCTTTGACGGGGATTATTCCCGTCGGCAAGAATCTTACCGTCACGAGTTATTTCGACGGCGATTACGAGACATTGCCGAAATTGTTCCGGGAAAAAGGTTATTCATCGTTTTCCGTTCACGCCAATATTGGCGCGTTTTATGAAAGGGGAAAGACGCATCCCCATTTATACGAGTTTGACGAGCATTATTCCACGGAAAAACTCGATATTGACCCTGAAAAATTACTGCACACCTTCTTAAACGACGCCGACATGTTTCGTCAAACGGTGGCTCTTATGGAAGAATACGCGCAAGACGGTCCGGTTTTCGCTTTTCCGATTACGATTTCCAATCACACGCCTTATAACAAACCTTTAGAAAGCGAGGATAATTGGTTTTCCGGAAAAGAAAACTTGTTCCCCGATGGTTTTAAACTGGTAGACAGCATAATCGACAACGCGCAATACACGGGTTATTTGGAACATGTCAGTTATACCGATTACGCTTTGGGCGTTTTGTTTGACAGTTTGGAGGAAAAAGGGTTGGCGGACGACACGATCGTGATTTTATACGGCGATCATAGCTGCGGTATTGATATATTTGAAATGTTCATCGAAAGCCCCGAGCTCTTTGCAAATGAAATCAATGATGTTTCGTTTTCTGTTGAAGACCAGCTCTCGAAACGTTTACTGCAGCGTCGTTTCCTTCAAAACGTTCCCTTTATTATTTACGATCCTTCCGGCGAGATAATCAAAGAGGGCGGGGATTTGGAACCGCAAGTCGTTTCTCTGGTGCGCGGAACCAATTGCACGGCGCGAACCGTTGCCAATCTTTTCGGATTGGATTCGAAATACTATTTTGGCGTCGACGCTTTGACTGACGCGCCGACTTTCACTTACAATCCGCGCAATCACGACATTTACGTTGACGGAATGATTATTTCCGGTCAGTCGGAAGATTATTTCATTTTTGACGAGGAATACGTCTCGATATACGATGAAGATAAAAGAAAAGAAATACTGGAAATATTCCATGATTACAAAGATTTTAATGATAAGTTATTAAAGTATAAAGTTTTTGTTTCAAAAGATTAGATGAGGTCGATTATATTTTCGACCTTTTTCTTGAAGGCGTTGCAAGTATACTAACGCTTGGAAAAACATATAATTGTATATGGAAAAAAACACTTTTGCTTCGACTTTCGGTAAAGTGGCATATTATTCTTCGGGGACCGGGAAAGATATTGTTTTTTTGCACGGCTGGGGGCAAGATTTTTCCTGTTTCGAAAAAATCGCGACTGCTTTGGCGGCGGAATACCGCGTCCTGGGAATCGACTTGCCCGGATTCGGGGAGAGCGAAATACCGCGGAAGGCAATGTCGGTTTCCGATTATGCCGCGGCGTTCAAGGAACTCCTGGATGAGCTTGGGATAACAAACCCGGTTATTGTGGCTCATTCTTTCGGCGGGAGAATCGCTCTTAATTATTGCGCCGAAAGCGGGGCCGAGAAATTAATCCTGGTCAGTTCCGCCGGCATTAGAAAACGTAATTTTTTTCTGCGATTGCGGGTATATCGTTACAAAATATTGAAAAAAGTTTATAAAGATTTCTTTCCCAAAAAGCATGAAAAATTAATCGCAAATTCGGGATCCGCCGATTACCGGAAATCAACCGGAGTCATGCGGGAGATCCTGGTAAAGGCGGTTAACCACGACTCCCGAAAAGACATGAAAAAAATAAATTGCCCCGCGTATTTGTTTTGGGGTTTGCTTGATGAGGAAACTCCTTATCGGAACGGCTTGCGAATGGCAAAATTAATACGCGGTTCCGAATTAATCACTTTTTATAACAGCGGTCATTTTTGTTTCTTGCAGGAAGAAAAGAGATTTTTGCGCGCGCTAAAAAAAATATTATAGAGGGCGGCTATGGAAATTCTAAAAAACATCATTGAATATTTTTCTTTATTCTTCGGGGTATTGTTGACACTTCTTATGATTTCGCGTTTGGCAAACCTCTTCCAACAAAGTCATTACCACTTTTCATCGATTCCCCTGGTTTTGAAATATTATTATTACCGGAACGGGGTGTTTTTACTGCCGCTAGCGCCGTTGGTTTTTCTGGCCGGGTATTGGTATGCGCAACTTTTGTATTTAATTTACTCCCTGACGCTGTTATATTTTTATGAAAAACGCCCGCCGATAATCAAATTGAAAATAACCCCGCGCGTCCGGCGGCTTTTGGTCACGCTTTTTTTAATATCGATTATCTCCGGCACGCTTTTGCATTTTCTCCTGCCCCTCCCGCAACTTCACTCGTCGCTCGCGATCGTTCATCTTTCGCTCCCGTTGTTTGTTTTTTTGGCCGCGGCGATCGCTTATCCCGTCGAATATGCCGTCGCCCGTTATTATCAACTGAAAGCGGGAAAAAAATTAAAAAAATACAACCCGACGGTAATCGGCGTTACCGGCAGTTACGGCAAAACCACGACAAAAAATATTCTTTTTACCATGATGCGCGAAAAAGAAATGGTTCTTTGCACCGACAAGTCATATAACACGCCAAACGGGATAGCCCTTAACGTTAATCAAAAACTTTACCCGGACTACGGGTGGTTTATCGCGGAGATGGGGGCGAGCCGAAAAGGCGACATAAAAAAGCTTGTCAATTTCCTGCGGCCGCGCTACGGCGTCGTCACCTCCGTAGGCCCGCAACACCTTAAATCATTTAAGTCGATGGATAATATTATCGCGGAAAAAACGGCGTTAATTGACGGTCTGCCCGCAGACGGCGTCGGCGTTATCAATGTCGACTGCGAGCATCTTTCAAACCGCGAATATAAGACCTCCGCCCGGATTGTTACTTTCGGAATTAACCGCGAGGCCGATTACCGCGCTATAAACATTGTCGCCGATACCCGGGGTTTGCGATTTACCGTTCGCTATCCAGGCGGCGAGGCCGAAATCGAAACCTTGCTTCTAGGGCGTCATAATGTTTATAATTTGCTCGCCTCTTTCGCCTTGGCGAAAGAATTGGGCGTGCCCGTAAGCGAGATAGTTTTCCAGGCCGCGCGTCTGGAGCCGGTAAAAAACCGTCTCAGCGTCGCGCAGGACGGTCGTTACACGATTTTAGAAGACGCCTATAACAGCAATCCCGCCGGTTTCGCGAGCGCTCTTGAAGTCTTAGCCCGCGGAAAGAAACCCCGAGTATTAATCACGCCGGGAATTGTCGAGACCGGGCCGCTTGAAAAAGAGATCAATTACGGGTTGGCGGAAAAAATCGCCGCGGTTTGCGATTACGTAGTTTTGATCTCGTCCCCGACGGGATTGATTATAAAGAAAGGTCTTGAAGATTACGGATTTAGCAATTTCTCCGTCGTCAAAGATTACCGGGAAGCGATCGCGCGAGTGAAAAGCGAATTTCCCGCGGCGACCGTTCTGGTAGAAAACGACATCGCCGATATCTATAAAATTTAATAAGGGGTTACTTTAATGATAAAACGTGAGGGGGATATATATGAAAAAAAGAATCGCCGTCGTTTTTGGCGGCAATTCGGTCGAGCATGAGATCTCGATTTTGTCGATGATACAAGTCAGCCACGCGATCGATCGCGCTCGTTATGACGTTATTCATATTTACATTACCAAAAAGGGCGAGTTTTGGGTCGGACCCCGGTTTGACAGTCTTGAAACTTTCCGAAAGCCCGGTTTCAAACATTATCCCGTCGCTCCGTATAAGCGCGACGGTCGCCTGCGCTTGAAAGGAATAAAACCTTTCCTGCCTGCTAAATATAGAAAGCCGATAGATGTCGTCGTTCCGGTCGCTCACGGCAATAACGTCGAGGACGGGAGTCTCGCCGGTTTCTTCAATGTTTTAGGCGTCCCGTACGCCGGAAGCCCGGTTCTTCCCGCGGCGTTGCTCCAAAATAAATACTACACAAAATTGTTGCTTTCGGAAATCGGTCTCCCCGTCGTTCCTTATTTTTACTTCAGCCTGAAGGATTATAAAAGAGATGTTTTCACCGTTTTGGAGAAGAGTTCCGAATTGGGATATCCTTTGATTGTGAAACCGGTGTCGCTCGGCTCGAGCATCGGGATAAAGATCGCCGAAGACCGCGACGAGTTAATCAAAGCCCTAAATTACGTCGTTAAATATGACGACGATATAATCGTCGAAAAGAAACTTGTCGGTTATCGCGAATTAAATCAAGCGGTATTGAAAACGGATGGCGAGCACCGACTCTCGGAAATCGAGGAAGTCAAAAGCGGGAATGCTTTTCTGACTTTTGACGACAAGTACTTGCCGGTTGACTCAAGCCGGGAAATCCCCGCTAATCTTTCCCCGAGTCTTGCCGGCGCAGTCGCCGCGGCGAGCGAAAGAATCGCGACCGCCTTCCGCACGCAAGGCGTCATCAGGATTGACTATTTATATGATACCGCCGAAGAAGTCCTATACGTCAACGAAATCAACACGATTCCCGGCTCGCTTGCCTTTTATTTGTTCGAAGAGAAAACGCCGTTTCCCGATTTAATCAATAAAATGATTAACCAGGCGGTAAAAGATAAGTATGACAAAGACTTAAAAGTCACTTCTTTTCCATCCAATGTCTTATTTACAAAAAGCGGTCTCAAAAAATAATGAGTTTTCAGTGAAAACTCATTTTTTATTTTCAAATTCATTATTTTAAAAATTGAACAAATTAATTGAAGATAAAATGCTATTATTGTATAATAATATAATGAGGTAAATAATGATTGACCGCGTTATTGATTTTTTTGAGAAAAACAAATTACAATTGAATAATAAAAAAATTGTGATCGCCGTTTCGGCGGGCGTCGATTCGATGGTCTTGCTTGAGATTTTCATAGAGCTAAAGGCGCGATTTGACTTTGCCATCGAAGTAGCCCATATAAATCACCAGGTGCGAAAGCAATCAAAAGACGAAGAAAAATATATAAAAACCTTTTGTTTGCGTCATAATATTAAGTGTCATCTCCATCGCTTGGAAGCGAACGACGACGCTAATTTTCAGGATTATGCGCGTCGCGAAAGATACGCCTTTTTCGACGGCGTCATGAAAGAGATTAACGCCGATTATTTATTGACCGGTCATCATGCCGACGACAACACGGAAACGGTGATCATGCGGATTATGCGCGGCAGCGGTCTTAAAGGTTATGCCGGGATCGCCCCGGTCGTTAACGCCGGCGATTATTTGCTTGTCAGGCCGCTTTCCAATATTACTAAAGCGGAAATTTACGCTTATGCGGAAATGACGGGCGTTAAATATTTTCAGGACGAAAGCAATTTTTCCGACACTTATACCCGAAACCGGATTAGGCGGAATATCGTCCCGTCGTTGGTCGCGGAGGAAACTGATATTCACGATAAATTCCGGGAATTTTCCGAGACGCTTACCGGGGCTTGGGAAGTCGTCGCGACCCGCGTCGGAGAAATTATAAACGAGATGATTGAAAGCGACGGTAAGAAAATCAGCTTTTCCCGCGATGAATTCGCCAAATTGTCGGAATTTCTACAGTACGAGGTGTTGTTCGCAATCCTAAAGCGCTATCGCCCGAGCAAAAGCAACGTCGGCGAGATAATAAAATTAATCCATTCGGCGAAAAAAAACTTGAAGGTTTATTTTAAAAACCAATTCACGGTTGTGAAGGAGTATGGCGTCGTTAGTTTATATGACGGCGAGATCATAAAACCGGTTTTCGACGTTGAAATCTCGAAGCCCGGAATATACGCGATAAATGACAGTATATCGGTAAATGTTCTTAAAATAAATCAAATGGACATTTTAAAACCTGATGAAGTATGGTATAATAATGCTATGTTGCCGGTAAGAGTCCGGTCCCGGAAACCGGGCGACAGAATTTTACTTTCCTCCGGTTATAAAAAAATAAAAGACTTGCTTATCGATAAAAAAATCGGCATATTAACGAGAGAAAAAATCCTCGTAATCGAGAAAGACGGGGAAATAATCGCCGTTCCGGGCATCGCCCGGAGCCGGCGCCTACAAAAAATCAAGGAAAGAAACATATTGATAAGGGTGGAAAGATATGAAGGATGATATTTTAAAAGATGATTTTATCGATGAAATCATTTTAACCCGGGAAGAAATAGCGGGTATTTGCGAAAAGTTCGGCGAGAAACTGACCGAGGAATATCGCGGAAAAAGACCGATCCTGGTAGGGCTTCTCAAAGGAAGCATTCCCTTCATGGCGGAACTGATGAAACACATCAAATGCGAGACGGAAATCGACTTTATCCAGGCGAGCAGTTACAGCGGCGTCAAGTCCAAGGGGGCCGTGATGATTCTCAAAGATATGATAACGCCGGTTAAAGACCGTCACGTTATAATTGTTGAGGATATTATCGATACCGGTCTCACGATTCAGGAAGTAATGAATCTTTTCCAGGACCGCGGCGCCAAAAGCATCGAAATCGTAACGCTTTTGGACAAACCAGCCGGGAGAACGGTCAATACCGTAACACCCAAATATATCGGCAAAACCATCCCCAATAAATTCGTTGTCGGGTTTGGTTTGGATTATGACGAGCTTTACCGCAACCTGGACTATGTCGGCGTTCTTAAAGAAGCCGTTTACAAGAAATAAGGAGGATTTTAATGTCACAAGGACCACAACAGTTGAAACCCAAAGGAATAAAAAAAGCCGATATCGGCATTATTGCAATAATCACTTTGCTGATAGTCGGCGTTATTATATTTATGCGCAACGCCTCGGGCAAGCCGGACAAGCTTAATTATAACGATTTCCGGCAATACGTGATCGAGGGCCGGATCGAAAACGCCACTATCACCCCGCTCGGAGGCGATAATATCGGTTACGTTAATATCTCGGGCGATTACCGCGATTCTGAGAATCAAAAGGCCCGTTACACTGTTATGATTCCCGAGACTTCGCTCGATAACGAGATTTTGCCAATTTTCGTGCAAAATAATGTCGATGTCGATTATAAAAAAATGAGTTCCATTGACTGGTTCTCGATTATTGTTTTGGTCGTCCTGCCGATATTATTGGTTGTCGGGATGATAATCTTTTTCATGCGCAGCGCCGGGGGAGCCGCGGGCACGAACCGGGCTTTTGAATTCGGCCGCAGCCGCGCCCGACTTGCCCGTCACTCGCGGACGACGTTCAGGGATGTCGCCGGCTTGGACGAAGAAAAACAAGAACTAGAAGAAGTAATCGACTTTTTGAAATACCCGAAAAAATATTTTGAAATCGGCGCTCGGATTCCCAAGGGAATACTTTTGGTCGGGCCGCCGGGAACCGGTAAGACTTTGCTCGCCAGAGCGGTCGCCGGCGAGGCCAAAGTGCCGTTTTATTCGATATCGGGTAGCGAATTCGTGGAGATGTTCGTCGGCGTCGGCGCCAGCCGCGTCCGCGACATGTTCCGTCAGGCGAAGCAGAATCCCCCCTGCATTGTGTTTATCGACGAGTTGGACGCCGTCGGCCGGCAAAGAGGAACCGGCTTGGGCGGCGGCCATGACGAAAGGGAACAGACGCTCAATCAGCTCCTGGTTGAAATGGACGGATTTCAGGAAAATTCCGGCGTGATCGTGATGGCGGCGACTAACCGCGTGGACGTCTTGGACCCGGCGTTGCTCCGCCCCGGACGTTTCGACCGACAAATAAGGATTTCCAATCCCGACGTGAAAGGCCGCACCGACATTCTAAAGGTGCACGCGCGGAACAAAAAAATATCCCCGAAAGTCAATCTCGAGGACGTGGCGAAAAGGACGCCGGGATTTTCCGGCGCCGACCTGGAAAACTTGCTTAACGAGGCCGCGTTGCTCGCGGCGCGCGAAGGCCGGAAGGAAGTCAAGATTTACGATATCGACGAGGCCGTTGACCGCGTCTTGATGGGGCCGGCGAAACGGAGCCGTAAGTACTCGGAATTCGAAAAACGGATTGTCGCGTATCATGAAGCCGGACACGCCGTTATCGGGGTTAAGCTTGATAACGCCGAGATCGTGCAAAAAGTAACGATCGTTCCCCGCGGCGAGTATGGCGGTTATAACTTGATGACGCCGGAAGAAGAGCGTTTCCTGCGCACGAAATCGGGGCTGCTCGATACGATCGTCGGGTTGCTCGCGGGAAGAGTGGCGGAAGAACTGATGTTTAACGAGATGACGACCGGCGCTCACAGCGACTTCCAAAAGGCGACGATGATCGCCCGGGCAATGGTCACCGAATATGGGATGAGCAAACTCGGGCCGATTCAATACGAGCGCGCCGCCGACCAAGTATTTTTGGGTCGCGACTATATGAAAGACAAAAACTTTTCCGACCAGGTGGCGTTGGAAATCGACCAGGCGATAAGAGAGATTATCGACGAATGCTACGAAAAAGCGAAAAAAATATTAGTCGACAATAAAGATCTCTTAAAATTAATCGCCGAGCATCTGATCGAGATTGAAACCTTGACCAAAGAAGATATTTATGAGCTTGTCAACACCGGTCAGCTCGCTTGGTGGGAAAAGAAAAAAGCCAAAGAAGAAGCCGAGAGAATAGCGAAAGAAAAAGAAGAAGAATTACAGGAGATTTATCGCAAGCAACTCGAGGCGATGCAAAATGCGAAAAAGACCGATAAACCCGAAGGCGGAGACGATGCGACTGGATAAGTTCTTAAAAGTTTCGCGCATTATCAAGCGCCGGACGGTGGCCAAAGAGGCGAGCGCGACCGATAAAATCCTGGTCAACTCGCGGGTGGCCAAACCGAGCACGCGGCTGAAAGTCGGCGACGTGATTGAGATTAATTATTATCAAAAAAAGTTAATAATCGAGGTCAAATCGCTTGACGCCGCCGCGAAAAAAGAAGATTCGAAAGAAATGTATGAAATAATTGAAATAGAAACCTCATAACGGTTTTGCCGTTATGGGTTTTTTTTTGCGCCGGGCGCCTCTTTTTATATCGAATAAATGCAAATTAATTGTTATGGAAATAAAATTTTCGGGGAATAATATACAAGGAAAATAAAGAAAGGATGATTATGTATGGAACGAACGTTCTTAGGCTTGATTATAAAAATATTGGCAACGTTTATCGCCTCCTGGATTGCATTCGGACTAATAAATGATAATACATTGTTATGGATTTTCATTGTTGCGATTACGGTGGCAATAGTAAATTACCTGGTGGGCGACTTGTTGGTGTTGCCGAGATACGGCAATGTGTCCGCCACGGTAAGCGACGCGATATTCGCGGTAATAGTTGCTTATATCATTGACCTTTTGACAGTGAATTTTTATATGACTTGGGTAAGCGGTCTGGTATTTCTTATAACAGTAGCCGTGTTCGAGTACTTTTTGCATAAGTTTATTACCGTTAGAGCCCGCGGCACTGTTTCGTAATAGTTGATTGGCAATAATTAATCGGGCGGGGCGCAGTATGCCTCGTAATAAAAGGCGAAGCTATTAAGGCGTTCTGCTTACTGGCTTCGCTTTTTTATTATGTCCGGCATGAAAACGTAGTTTCCGCAATTCCGTTTTATCCTTTGCTTGTCCACGGTTAATGTGTTATAATTATTGCGGTGTATTTATATGAGGACTAGGAGAAAGAAGTTATTATTGAAATTACTGGCGGTTGTGATGATTTTGGTCGCTTTTTGGGTTGCGATCGCCATTATTCCGCCAAAAAAGGCAATTGAGGAAAATCCTTTTCTCGTGGCTAAGGGCGAGCGACCGATGATCGCCGCTCATCGCGGCGGGAAAAACCTAAACCCGGAAAACACGATGCTGGCGTTTGATTACGCGATTAACAATTGTCATGTCGATATTCTTGAGTTGGACTTGTGTCTTACCAAGGACGAGCGCCTGGTTGCGATTCATGATTTTACGATCAACGCCTGCAGCGACGCCGAGGAGGTTTTAGGAGAAAAGAAGGACTATTATGTCGCGGATTTCACATTGGAAGAATTGCGGGAGTTCAATTTCGGCGCGAAATTCACGGACCGTTCCGGGAATCGGTCATACGCCGATTTGGTCGCCCCCGCGGACGAAAACCGAAAAGAAATAATTCGCGCGGCCAAACTTAATATCGTAACCATCGAGGAGATTTTCGACGCTTATTACGATACCGATTTGCTCTTTATAATAGAAATAAAAAACGATGGCGACCAAGGGAAAAGAGCCGCCGATATTTTGCATTCGCTCTTGACCGATAATGAGAGGTATCCCGAAAGCGATTTGTCGAGGCGCGTCGTAATCGGGACTTTTCATGACGAAATCGAACAATATCTGCGCGAGAGATACCCGGGAATATTAAGAGGCGCGAGCGTCGGCGAGGCCGCTCGGTTTATTTTGACCCAGATGTTCGGGGTTAATTTGTTTGATCGTTCCAGTTTCGTGTGCCTGCAAATCCCCGTCGCTTACGACGTTTACGGCGTTAAGTTAAATCTTGTAAGACAGACATATATAAGGCGCGCTCACCGGCGCAATATCGCCGTGCAATACTGGACGGTTAACGACGAGGACACGATGAGAAAGTTAATCAAAGCGGGGGCGGACGCGATAATGACCGACGACCCCGACGTATTATGCGAAGTTTTAATCGATATGGGCTATGATTTGGATTGAAATACAAACAGGGAGGAAAATAATCAATGAGAGGAATTAAAATCGCCATTATCGGCGCCGGGAGCACATACACGCCCGAACTGATCGAAGGCATTATCAACAAAAAAGATGTTTTGCCGATTGAAAAATTGGACTTAATGGATATCGACGATCGGAAGTTAAATATCGTCGGCGGCCTTGCTCAAAGAATGATAAAAGCAGCCGGAATTCCCTGCGAGACGCGCCTGACCAAATCGTTGGACGAGGCTTTGCGGGACGCAGATTTCGCGCTATGCCAAATCAGGGTCGGGAAACTTCCCGCCCGGGTGCTGGATGAGAAAATCCCCTTGAAATATGATTTGATCGGTCAGGAAACCAACGGCATCGGCGGCTTCTTTAAAGGAATGCGCACCATACCGGTCATGCTTGAAATCGCCCGGCGCATGCGGGAACTCTGCCCCGAGGCGTGGTTGATAAACTTCACAAACCCGGCGGGCATGGTAACCGAGGCGTTGCTTAATCATACGTCAATAAAAGCAATCGGCGTGTGCAATGTCCCGATAAATATGATCGATAGTCTCAAAAAACGCCTCAATTTGACTGAGGCGGAGATAGATTACGTCGGCCTTAATCATTTGAGTTGGATTACGTCCATCAGGTCGGGCGGGAAAGATTACCTGGACGAGGCGATAAGGCAAGGAATAAACAGCCAGGCCATGCAAAACATTCCGACAAAAGGCTTTCCGGCGGAGTTGATCAAAACTGTCGGCGCCATACCTTCCTCATATTTGGAATATTATTATTACAAAGATTCGAAGCTGGCGAAGGTAAAAGAAGCGGAAAAAAGCCGGGGAGAGATATGTATTGACATTGAAGAACAACTGTTACAAATATACGCGGATAGCGAGCTGCATGTCAAACCCGAGCTCCTAAGCAAAAGGGGCGGCGCCCGCTATTCGGAGGTCGCGTTAAATCTTGTCGATTCCATCTATAATGACAAGCGCGACGTTCAGGTCGTTAACGTACTCAACAACGGCGCGCTTGACTTCATGGCGGCGGACGACGTTGTCGAGGTGCCGGCCGTTATCGGGAAGGCGGGGGCCGAGCCCGTAAAAATAAAAATCGATAACGATCACATCAAGGAAATGATGCGCCTGATTAAGGATTATGAGAAACACGCCGTCAAAGCGGCGGTGCGCGGCGACGAGGACGAGGCGATAAGGGCGCTTATCATCAACCCGTTGGTTGGCGATTACAATAAAGCGCGCGATTGTTTTCAAGAATTAAAAATGGCGCACAGGCGTTATTTGCCGCAGTTTTTTAAAGGGTGATATTATGGAAAAATTTATTATGGGAGTTGACGGCGGTAATTCCAAAACCGATTATTTTCTTTTTACCAATAAAGGAGCGTTCATTGATTATTACCGGGGGCCGACCTGCAGCCACGAGCAATTCAGAGACGGCTATGAAGGCGCGCGCCGAGCGATGAAAGACGGCGTGTCACGTCTTCTAGACAGGCTCGCTTTAAAACCGGAAGATATCGCGGCCGCCGTGTTCGGATTGGCCGGCGTCGATACCCCAAACCAAAAGGAGAACATTGAAAAAATCGTTGCCGAAATGGGTTTTTCCCGCTTTAAAGTCGTGAATGACTCATTTTTGGGCATTAAAGCGAATACCGAGAAAGGTTACGGCGTTTGCTCGATTAACGGCACCGGGACGTCCTGCGGCGCCATCGACAAGCGCGGTAATTATTTGCAGGTGGGCGGCATTGGTTGGATTGTTGGCGACGACGCGGGCGGTGGTTATATCGCCCGTTTGGCGGTTCGGTCAGTATATCTCGCCGCTTATCGGATGGGAAAAGCGACATCGTTAACCGATATCGTGATGGGAAAACTAGGCGTTAGCGATAAGTATTACTTAATGGAAGCCATCAGCGAGGCCGTGACCAAACGTAAGATGGACTACACCGACCTCACACTCGCCGTTTTCACGGAAGCGGAAAAAGGCGACGCCGTCGCTCAAGAGATTTTAAGGTCGGTTGGGGTCAGCTGCGCTCAGGCCGTCTCCGGCGCGATTTTAAATATGGATTTTGACCCGCCGGTCGAGGTCGTGCTCGCCGGGAGCGTTTGGGTAAAGGGCGCATCCCCGATAATGATAAAAGCTTTCGAGGATGAAATCGCGAAAAACGTTCAAAAGGAATTCCGGGTGTTGTTTTTGGAAGTCCCGCCGGCTACCGGCGCCGTTATTTGGGCTTTGGAACTTGCTAACGGCGCGTTTCCCGACTTCGAAAAACGCAAACAAATCATCAAAACGGTAAGCGAATATTTAGAAGCGGAGTTATAGAATGAAAGTCGTGCTTGCTTCCCAATCTCCCCGCCGTCGCGAATTGATGCGGCGCTTGGGGTTTGATTACATAACCGCGACTGCCGACGTTAACGAAGATAATAACAATCGCGTCGTGCCGCGGGAGTATGCGCGGGAAACGGCGTTAAAAAAAGCGGAAGCTGTTATGCCCAAGCATCCCGATTCGCTTGTCGTCGCGGCGGATACGATCGTCGCGCTGGACGAGAGAATTCTCGGGAAACCCCGAAGTAATGAGGAGGCGAAAGAGATGCTCGCGTTATTAAGCGGCCGCCATCATTTTGTTTATACGGGCGTCGCGCTTGGGTTTCGCGGCGTGTGCCGATCTTTTGTCGAGAAGACGAAAGTGTTTGTCTCGGAGTTGAGTCCGGACGAAATCGCGGAATATATCCGGACCGGGGAGCCTTTTGACAAGGCAGGAGCCTACGGCATCCAAGGAGCTTTCGGTAAATTCATCCGTCGGATTGAGGGCGATTATTATAATGTCATGGGGTTGCCGATCAACCGACTGTACCGGGAGATAAAAAAAATAATGTCGAAAAAACGATAACGGAAAAACAAAAAAACAGATTTTTCGCGACGTTTACAATGTCAGCGCTTTTTTAACGCTTTAGTATTTAAATATTTCGATTAAAAAACTACTTTTTTGAGCCGAGCCAAAAAAGTAGTTTGCTTTTTAAGTCAAATAGCCGATAATCAGGCGAATCGTGTTATTCACGGCGTCAAGATGGGTTCTTTCCATCCCGTGCGAAGCGCTGACGCCGGGCCCGATTAACGCTCCCCTAATATTGTTTCCGCTTCTTAAGGCTGCCGAAACATCGGAACCGTAATAAGGATAAATATCAAGGGCATAATTTAATTGCAATTCCTGGGCTTTTTTCACCAGGTTGTTGGTCATATCGAAATCATAGGGGCTGAAACTATCTTTGGCGCAGATCGAAACGTCATATTCGGTACAACTTAAATCGTCGCCGACGCACCCCATATCGACCGCGATCAATTCGTCGACTTCGGGAATGGCGGAAGCGCCGTGCCCGACTTCCTCGTACGCAGTGATAATAATCTTGACATTATATTTTAACTCCAACCGCTTTTCGATTATCTCGTCAATCACCGAGAAAAGAATGGCGACGCTGATTTTATCATCGAGGAATCTTGACTTAATAAACCCGCTTTCCGTTATTACAGTTTTGGGCTCCACGGAAATAAAATCACCCGGGGCGATGCCCAGCTTTAGAACGTCGTCTTTGCTTTTAACTTTTTCGTCCAGGCGGACGTGCATGTTGTCTTCCTTGCGTTCGAGCGTCGTTGCGTTTCTATAAACATGAATGGAAGGACTGTTCGAAAGAAAAGTCCCGGTATAAGTCTTACCGCCGCGGGTAAGGACGTAACAATACTCCCCGTCGTAAGTCGGCAGCAGCGGTCCGCCGATAACGGTGAATTTTAGGGTTCCGTCGGAATTGATGCTTTTAATCATCGCGCCCAGAGTGTCGACATGGGCGCATAAACCGACGGTGTGGTCGTTTTTGCCGGCGAAGTCAATGATCAAATTGCCTTTTGGCGAGAAATGATATTTTAAGTCGCGTTTCCCGCATTCTTCACCAAGAAACTTCATGATGTTTTTTGTATAGCCGCTCGGGCTGGGAATCGCCAGTAATTCCCGGGCGAACTCCAAAGTTTTCATCTTAAACCCTCCTTAATATTTTTCAATTCGTCCTTATCAAAATTGTACGCGGAACGGCAATAATGGCAGACGACTTCTGCCTTGCCGTCCGTTTCTATAATGTCTTCTATCTCCTCGGCGCCTAACGTAGCGATGCCGCGGGCGAAAGACTCTTTATTGCATGGACATTTAAACACAGCCGGAATTGTTTCAAGGATTTGAAAATTCCCCTTGAAAAGCGTCTCCATAAGATCTTCCAAGCGCTCGTGACGCAACAATAACCGGGACATTTCCTTAAGTTGATTTTCCATGCTTTCGATCATCACAATATCTTCCTCCGTGGCGCTCGGCATTAGCTGGATGATAATGCCCCCGCATATTTCGGCCGTATTGTCTTCTTTTATCGTGACGCCGAGGCTGACGAGCGACGGCGTTTGCTCGCTGTGAAGGAAGTAGTAAGTGAAATCTTTCGCTAGGTTCCCCGTCTGCAAGGGAACGGTCGACGTGTACATTTCCCTTAACCGCAAATCTTTGATCACGTCAATATAACCGTTATAACCAATCGTCATCACGTCGTCCAATTTTCCTTCGCGACTGAAATGAACGTGGGGATTGTTTACATAGCCGCGCACCTCGCCCCTTGCGTTGCCGTCGGCGATTATTAGCCCGATCGGCCCGTTGCCGTCGATTTTTACCGTCAGCGCTTCCTCGTCCTTTAACATCGCCCCCATCATCAAGGTAATGGTCAAGGTTTTTCCCAAGACCGAGGCCGCGCTCGGCCATAAGTCGTGAATTTCAATCGCCTTGTTACAGACATTGGTGGTTCTCGCCAGGTAGCAGCGAACGTTTCTGTTATTAACTAATGATTTAAGCAAGTAGTCCATTTTTCATAACCTCGGGTAATATTATAACATATTTTCAGCGAATCATAACTTTTTCTCATTACTTATTTAAATGATTTTGTTCACTTTTCGGCGCTTTTGTGGTACAATATATAAAAGAAAACAGGTGATAGCATGGATAAAATATTGGTAAAAAGCAAATACGATGAAAAAATGCACCGGAAATTTTATTTGTTCCATATGTTTCGGAAATCTTACTCAATTTATTTCTTATTTATCGCCGTTGCCTTAGCGTTTTTTTTGGCGATAAGGGCATCTTTGAAAGTTACCGACGCGACGGACATTAATCTTTATATCATTTGGGGCTTTACGGCTTTGGTTCTCGGGATGGTCCCGACATTCACTTTTGGCAGAATCAACGCCATTATCAGGCAAAACCGAAAAGAGCGCGGCGACAGATTGGAAATCATCGAGATTACCAAGGCTAAGATCGTCCGCTTTATCGAGGGGTTGGAAGGAAAAGCCGTTTTGGGATGGGAGTATTTCGAGAGCGTCTACGAAACAGAAACATGCTTTTATATGTATATTGATAAAGATCGGGGATTGATTATCAAGAAGGATGATATTGTTGAAGGGTCGCCGGAAATACTTCGCAAATTGGCGCAGAATAATTTGAAACCCAACCGTCGCGGAAAAGTAAAGTTTAAACAATTATTTAAGGAAGAAAAATGATAAATCACCAAGACTATCGCGCATATGTGATGCAAAACGATGATTTTATCAAGATGTTAAAGGAAAACAAAATAAAAATCTATGACCGGTTCTATGACGTCATCGTAGTTTTGGATCATATAAGCGAGCGAGCGGAAGCGGGCGAAAAGATTGGCGAAGATTTACTCGTAATTTTTGAAGTCGGTTTTTCCTTTTTGCACGAACAACTGGAGGAAACCAAGCTGTATTATGAAAAGTATTTTCGAAGAAATATCGCCTCCTTCCGGGAATACGACGCGCTCGTGAATTATTTGCTTTATTTAAGCGATTTGGAGGACACGTTAAAGGATAAAGATTTGTATAATGACGAGACGAGAGGCGTCATCAGGGATATAACTGAGAAAATAGAGAATATTATTCGAGAGCAAAAACCGAGCGAACCGGAAATTTTTGATGAATTTAATATCCTGCTTGAAGGATATATCCCCGTGGGGACATTGACCACATTGGAAGTATTCGCTTTAATCGGCGAGGAACTGAACTTATAAAAAAAGCCGTTCAAAATGACGGCTATTTTTTTATCCGCATATGCGGAAACAAAATAATATCACGGATGGAATCGACATTGGCCAAAAGCATAGCGGTGCGGTCAATACCAATCCCCACCCCGCCGGTCGGCGGCATACCGTATTCCAAGGCCTCTATATAATCGATATCCATCTCGTTCGCTTCCTCGTTGCCCAAATCTTTTTCTTTCAATTGTTTTTCGAAACGTTCCCGTTGATCGATGGGGTCGTTTAACTCAGAGAAAGCGTTGGCGTATTCTTTTTTATTAATAAACAATTCAAATCTTTCGGTGAAACGCGGGTCCTTGGCTTTTTTGGCCAGGGGGCTTATTTCGATTGGATGCCCGTAAACGAAAGTGGGCTGGATGATTCTCTCTTCCGCGTAAGTTTCAAAAAAGAGATTGACGACATGACCGTATGATTTTTCATGCTTCTTCAGCTCGATATTATGCTCGCGGGCTAAGGCCACGGCTTCCTCGTCGGATTTTACCGCGAAGAAATCGATTCCCGTGACTTCCTTGATGGCGTCGACCATATGGACACGTTTAAAATCTTTTGCGAAATCAATGGTTTGGCCTTGATATTCAACAGCGCAAACGCCAAGAACTTCGTTAGAAACAAACCGGAAACACTCCTCGACCAGGTTCATCATCCCCTCCATATCAGAATACGCGAGGTATGCCTCGACGGAAGTGAACTCCGGGTTGTGGGTGGAGTCCATTCCCTCGTTCCGGAAGAGGCGGCCGATTTCGTACACGGCTTCCATCCCGCCGACGATAAGTCTTTTCAAATGAAGCTCGGTCGCGATTCGCAGATAAAAGTCCATGTGCAGCGCGTTATGATGAGTAACGAATGGACGGGCGTTCGCTCCTCCCAATATGGTGTGAAGAATCGGCGTCTCCACTTCCACAAAACCCTTGCCGTCGAAGAATTTTTGAAAGGCGCGGATAATTTTCGGACGTAAGAACGCGACTTTGCGGGAATTCTCGTTCACTATTAAATCAAGATAGCGCCTTCTCCTCGCTTCCTCGACATCCTGAAGGCCGTGATATTTTTCCGGCAAGGGACGCAAGGCTTTCGCCAGGTGCGTGAGCTTGGTTGCCTTGACCGTTATTTCGCCGGTATTGGTCCTGATTACCACTCCCTCGGCTCCGACGATATCGCCGAGATCGCTTTTTTGAAATATTTCGTACTCAAGTTCGCTTAAATGGTCGCTTCGGCAGTAGATTTGGATTTGCCCGTGCCGGTCTTGCAAATGCATAAAACCGGCCTTGCCTTTTCCCCTTTTGGTCATAATCCGTCCGGCGACAATCGCCCGGAAATTTAGTTCTTCCAATTCCTCTTTGGTATGGTTTGCGAATTTTATTTTCAATTCCTCCGAATTGGTCGTTCGTTTAAAAGCGCCGCCGAAAGGATCGATTCCTTTTGATTTTAATTCATTCATTTTCTGTCTTCTGACAAGTTCTTGATCCGTTAAGTTATTATTCATGCCAACATATCCTTTCGATCAATATTTATAATGTATTATAACATAAATCGGGAAAAAATAAACGCAAATTTAGTCATCAATATATATTTTCAGGATATCTGTAACCAATTGGTAGCCGTCATGTGTTAGGTGGAGGCCGTCGAGCGTGTATTCGGGTTTTAAAAGGCCCTTGTCATTTTTCAGTTTGCTATTGATGTCGATGTAAGTAATATTGGATTCTTCGGCATATTTCTCAAGCAAAAGGTTCACGCGATCGATATTTTTATTCTTTCGCGGATAGGTTACGATTTTTCCGAATACTTTGATTTTCGGGTTGACGGGGTATAAAGAAATAAGATAAATTTTTGTCTCCGGCAAATGTTCCTTAAGAACCTCTATGATACGTTTTATCTTTGAGAAGATATATTCCACGGCGCGACGTTTATGAAAGTCGTTAGTACCTATTTGTAGAAACACTTTGCGCGGCGCTAAGGAAATGACGTTGGAACGCAGCCGGTTTAACACGCCGCTCGTCGTGTCGCTGGCAATCCCGCGATTATAGACATGCCTGTCGTGGAAAAATTCATGAACATAATAAAATTCCGTCAAAGAATCGCCGAAAAAAACAATCCCGTTTTTTTTGGCAATGGCGTTAAAATCATCGTATTGTCTGATTTTCTCGTTAATGCGTTTTTTCATCAAGTTTTTAATCATAAAAAAAAGCAGGACGGCGATAGTGAGGTTTGTCGTGAGAAGAATCAAATTCAAAATAAATAAAACATCGTCAATCATTGCTCGCGTCTCCTCAGGAAGTATTATACCATATTTTTCTCATCTCAACATATAAATTGACATTTCTTTGTTAATAATCTATAATATAAACTGATGATAACGATGAATAATTATATTTTAGTAACGAAATATTGGTATTGGTTAATCGCCGTCGGAGTTTTCCTTCTTTTATTTTTGATAACGAATCTGGCGTTGCTCTATTATCGAAAAAAGAAGATTCTCGCCAATCTATCCGATTTTTGCGACAAAAAAGGGTACCGATTAACCGTCGTCAAAAGGAAAACATATGATTATATAATTGAGGTCGGGGAGAAAAAGTTTTTTATTAAAACGGCATTTGTCCCGTTAAACGCCGCCATTACCATCAACAGCAAGGATACCTGGAATTTAGCTTACGGCGGTTCTAAAAACCGGCCGGGGCGCGGTTATTCCCGGCAACGGTATTTGGACGAGCTGATCGGGTTTTTGCGGGGGGATTTTCCCGGCGTCAAAGTGGTGTTAATTTATCCGACTATCGATAAAGTGCAAAGATATTTAAACGAAAGCGAGATTGCGATTTTAACTTATAAAGACGCCGCTCACGGGATCCGTTTTATCACCTATCAGGATTGGGAGAGGCATTTCGGGGATTTAATATAATAATTCAATTATGCCGGGCATATAATCTACTGAGGTGGATTATATGAATCAAGAAGTGACAAGCCAGGAAATCACCCTAAAAAACCGAACCGATTTACAGATAACCGGGGTGAAAAAGATCGAAAGCCTGAACAGCAACGAGTTTCGCCTTAACACGGTGCTCGGGAAAATGGTTGTTCGGGGGACCGATTTAGAAATGAAGCATCTCGACATTGAAAGGGAAATATTGCTTATCACCGGCAAAATACATTTGATAGAGTATTTATCGAAAGACCAAGCGGCGAAAACCAAAGGCTTTCTGGCAAAACTATTTAAATGATAACTTTTAAAAATCAGTTGGCGCTGGTCGTTTATTTTACTTTGTTCGGGATATTTCTCGCCGCGACTTACGATATTTTGCATTATTACCTACGGCGCTGGAAAGTAAAGGCGGCCCTGGGCTATGTTATTCAATCGATATACTGGCTCGGGATGGTGTTTGTGGCTTGCCTTTATGCTTTTCGCGTGAGCGAAGGATTGATATCAATATACACGTTTTTTTTCTTTTTCGCGGGTGGCTTGATCTACCGCGCGTTGCTCCGGTTCGGGCTCCATTCGGATCTTGAACGCTTCAGTCGCGGGGCGCGGAAGGCGTACGGATTTATTAAAAAGTGGCTTTCGGAACTAGTTTATTCCCGGGAATTGGCGTTATTATTTTTAAAAGTCAAATCAACAATAAAGAAAAAATTATTGAAAATAAAGCGGAGAAAGAAATCGGAATCGAAATAGATGCCAGCGGAGGTGGAGTTATGAAAAAAGCATTTTTGTTATTGCTCATTTCAATTTTTCCTTTAATTAGCGGTTGCGTCGGCAAACATGAGGACGTCGATATCTACGCGAGCATTTACCCCGTAGAGTTTTTAGTCAGGGAAATAGTCGGCGATATCTACAAAGTTAAGCCGGTATACCCGCGCGGGAAAAATGTTCACGATTACGAGGTTTCGCCCTCGGAAGTTATCAGCCTTTCCAAAAGCAAGATCGTATTTTATATCGGGCTGGGGTTGGAACCGGTAATTGAACAATCAAAGAACACGGTGCTGGCCGACGTGCCGACCATATCATTGACTGATAACTTGCAGTTAATCGAAATAAACAGCGAGGATTATCACGGGCACTCTCATTCCCATCCTCACGAAGGAAGCGTGTTTTATGATCCCCATGTTTGGCTGGATCCGATAAACATGCAAATTATGGCGGAGACTATATTAGAAAACATTATTTC
>ERZ773359.252-NODE-252-length-73736-cov-11.072529_pt1 | contig 73736 bp, 71 predicted proteins | sample MGYA00374955_ERZ773359 | MGnify/ENA primary metagenome ERZ773359 (study PRJEB29098, sample SAMN04486028) | biogas fermenter metagenome | study: EMG produced TPA metagenomics assembly of the Biogas fermentation microbial communities from Germany - Plant 4 DNA1... | reverse complement strand
CGCCGCCAGGGCTCCGCTGCGGCGCCTGGGGCGGGCCGAGGACGTGGCCGCGGCCAGAGAGCGATTCAAGGAGACTGATCCCGCAGATGAGAAGCGTAGTAGTGACAGGCATGGGGGCTGTGACCCCCATTGGCATGAGCGTGAGCCAGATGTGGTCCTCGATGGTGCAAGGTCGCTCGGGCGTGGGCCTCATCGACAGGTTCGACACATCCGGGTTCTCCGTGCGGATAGCGGCGCAGGTGGGACCGGAATTCGATCCCGGAGCCTTCATGGACCGCCGCGACGCCAAGCGCATGGACCGTTTCACCCAGTACGCAGTGGCAGCGGCGCGACAGGCCATGGACGACGCTGGCCTGGTGGCGTCGACAGGTGGCCAGGGGGCCGGGGCCATCTCCCCAGAGCGTCTCGGGGTTTGCATCAGCGCCGGCCTTGGAGGCCTCGAAACCCTCGAGGAACAGCACAGCAGGCTGTTGGGGCGCGGTCCTGACTGGGTAAGTCCGTACTTCATACCGATGATGATACCTAACATCGCTGCAGGCCACATATCCATACTCTTCAATGCCCAGGGCCCCAGCACGTGCGTTAGCACCGCATGCGCCGCATCGGCCCACGCCATAGCAGACGGCCTGCGGCTCATTCGCGAGGGCGCGGCTGACGCGGTGATCGTCGGCGGCGCAGAGGCCGCCATCACGCCCATGGCGCTGGCGGGGTTCGCGAAGATGCAGGCGCTGTCGCATGCCAGCGACCCTCGGTGCGCTCCCCGCCCCTTCGACGCCCGCCGCGACGGGTTCGTCATGGGCGAGGGCGCCGCGGCGATGGTGATCGAGGCTGAGGAGTTCGCGCGCCAGCGCGGGGCCAGGATATACGCGCGGCTGGCGGGGTACGGCATGACCACCGACGCGCACCACATCACCGCGCCGGCCCCGGGCGGAGCCGGCGCAGCCCGGGCCATGGCGTCGGCGATCCGCGACGCCGGGCTTTCGCCGAGCGACATCGACTACGTCAACGCCCACGGCACAGGCACCCCCTACAACGATGCCACAGAGACGACGGCGCTACACTCGGTGTTCGATCCCTCTGGCCATATGCCCCTGGTGAGCTCCACCAAGTCCATGACCGGGCACATGCTGGGCGCGGCCGGCGCTGTAGAGGCTATAGCCACTGTGTGCGCGTTGCTGCACGGGATGGTGCCGCCGACGATCGGGTTGGAGGAGCCCGACCCCCATTGCGACCTGGACTACGTGCCGATGGTGGCGCGGCCCGCGAAGCTCAGGGCGGCTATGAGCAACTCCTTCGGATTCGGTGGCCACAACTGCTCGCTGGTGTTCACGGCGGCACGGGAGGAGGCGAGGTAAGTGACTGGCATACGCGACGCACTCGATGGGCGCAGCGCGTGCGAATTGCACGACCTATGCGGCACGCGCGAGGCGCGTGAGGTGCGCGACTTGCTCCCTCACAGACCACCTTTCCTCCTTGTAGACAGGATCGTCGAGATGTGCCCCGGTTCGCGGGCTGTGTGTGAGCTAGTCATCACTGGAGACGAGTTCTGGTGCCAGTGCCACTTCCCCGGGTACCCGGTGATGCCTGGCGTGCTGCTGATAGAGGCCATGGCCCAGACCGCCGCCCTGGCTGCGGGAGGGGTCGCCGAGGGAAAGCTGCCGCTGCTCACCGGGGTGCGGAAGGCCAGATTCGCGGCGCAGGCACGCCCGGGAGCGGTCCTCACCATCGAGGCGGAGCTGGGCAGGTCGCGGGGGCAGTTCGGTACCGCCTCAGGCAGAGTTCTGGCTGCCGATGGCTCCAAACTGGCAGAGTGCGAGTTAACTTTCGCCCTGCTGCCGCAGGAACAGGCTCAAGTGAACGCAAGAGCATAGGCGTGCGAACACCAGGACTAGAGCGATGATGATCCGGGAGGGCATACCTTGGGGGGTATGCCCTCCCGCATCATGAGCCGTAGCTCGGGCGGCACTGGCCCAAATCCTATGTTCTGTGGAGTCCAGATGCTGACATCCACGATCCTGTGGATTTCGCCGCGTGGGCTCCCCAGAAGTTCTGTGGACTCCAAGCTCCGAAACCCCCTGTTTCGTGGATTTGGCGGGTTGAAATCCTCAGTTCCGTGGATCTGAGGTTCCTCGCCCGCCGGGCATCCAGGGCCATGGAGGATGCCTTCCTTTCCCTTGCGCTCCCCTGCAGCCAGAGCCGGCGATAAGGACGCGTGCGGGATCCACAGGTTTCTCGCCGCCGCTGGGTCCGCCGCATCCGAGGCTGAGGTCCTCTGGCCAGTGGATTCCAGGAGCCGAGATCCACGGATCTGTGGTTTTCACGGCGCGAGGTCCTACATTCTGTGGCTCTCGCCCTCCACCGCCTCGGCATCCACGCCCACGAACCATCCTGCACCGCTCCCGCTCACGACGATAGAACCCCGCTCTCCGCCTCCGCCCTCACCTGCGCCTCTGCTCTGCCCTGGTCGCCACCTGTTCTTGCCGCAAGCAGGAATTGCATCTGGCCACTAGAATACAAGTTTGATGGGCCATTCTCCGGCTTGGCCTCGAAATGCCATCGCCGATAGTCAGGGGGCGCTACATTGACGCTGGGCGCACTGCTTCTGGTAATCGTTTCGGCCTTCATTCACGCCACGTGGAACATGATCTCCAAACGCTCACGTGGCGGGATCGAGTACGTACTCATCGTCGGAGGTTTCGCCGCGCTCGTATGGGCGCCTGTCGGCCTGTGGGTCTTGCTTGCAGGTAATGCTGTTGATCCGGGCACTTCGCTTGCCGTTGCCCTGCCCTGCGTGCTAGTGAGCACCGTATTCCACGGCGCTTACTTCACCTGCCTGCAGAAGGGCTACTCCATCGGCGACATGTCCCTGGTCTACCCGCTGGCACGAGGCACGGGCCCGCTCCTCTCGACGGCCCTCGCCATGCTTCTCTACGGAGAGCGTCCATCTGTCACCGCACTGGCAGGCGCGGCACTAATAGGGTCAGGGGCTTTTCTGCTCGCTCGTTCATCCTCTACGCACGCGAAAAACCAACACGAGGATAGCAGCCAGGATGCGTCCGAACCGACCCCATCGTCCGGCATACACACCGCCGTAGGCTGGGGCCTGCTCACCGGCCTCTTCATCGCAGGCTACACCATATGGGACAAGTTCGTGCTCAGCGGTGTAGGCGTAAACCCCCTCTTCCTGGAGTGGGGTACCACCGTTGGCCGCGTGCTCCTTCTGGGGCCCGCCCTGCTCCTGCCCGTCCGTCGCCGACAAGTGGTAATCCAGGCGTACCCCGGCCTCTGGAAGACAGCCCTGCTGGTTGCCATTCTCTCGCCGCTCTCTTACATGATGGCCCTCACCGCCCTCAAGATATCACCGGTGAGCTATGTTGCGCCGCTTCGCGAGATAAGCATTCTCATAGGCACGCTGTTCGGCTCTCGCCTGCTCGGCGAGGGCGACCCTCAGTCCAAGCGGCTTCGCACCATCGCCGCCAGCGCCATGGCCCTGGGCGTAGCCGCCCTCGCCCTTGGATAACTAGAACAGGAGGCGTAGCGACAGTGAAACCCGATCGGAACGAAACGCCGACTGCCACTGCCAACTTCGACGCCAGCCTCCCGCGCCTAGAAGGCTTCCCCGAACCCGAGAGCCGAGTCGAGCTCGACGTGTGGCTTGCCTGCCGCAGGATGGCAATACTCTATGTGGAGATGGCCCGCGCCCTCACCGACGCCCTGGGCGAGCAGCGTGGCCGCGATGCCATTCTTGCTGCCATACACAGGTTCGGTCGGAAGTGCGGCGATCTCGTGTTGGAAGACGTCAAGCGCCTGGGGCTGGAACCCACCGCCGAGAACTACTCCAAAGGCATGGACCTTCCCAGCGTGGGATGGAGAGCCCACACTGAGACCGCCCCAGACGGCACCCCCATAATGGCCATCGACTTCTGCCCTTACGCCGCGACGTTCAAGGCGCTCGGCGAGGAACGCCTGGGGCGACTCTACTGCGAGGTGGATCCCGCCAAGTACTCGGCGTACAACGAGGACCTCACCTGCGCGCACTTGACCAACGTCCTCGACGGCGCGGACTGCTGCAGACTTCACGTTCGCCGCCGCGGCTCTCGGTAGCCGCCGTGCATGGCGGCCACCGCTCGTAGCAGTCGCCGCGTGTAGTAGCCGTCGCTCTGTGCCGTCGCGGTTCTCGCTAACCGTGAATGGGTTGTAGCCCCGGAGCAGTCGTGCGATAATGTGAAGTGCTTGTTACCCGCCTTGAAGGGAGTTGACATCTGTGGACCTGAGACTGCCGAATCATGCTGGAGTTGCAGTAGTCGGCCTGAAGACCGGCTTGATCATGCCCACCGACGACATCGTCGCCATAACTGTCGACACGGTGAAGGGCACGGTCGAGGATGGCGACATCGTATGCGTCACTGAAGCTGTAGTGGCAAGGTCCCAGAACCGCTACGTTACCTGCGATGAGCTGGCCAATGACCTACGCTCGAAGCTGCCCATACGGGAGGACAGCACCATCGCGGTGGTGAGCCCCATCGTGAGCCGCAACCGCTTTCAGCTGGTCCTGTCCGCGATCGCCCGCGCCGTTCCCAAGGGCAAAGTCATCGTCCAGCTGGATATTCCGTACGACGAAGTGGGCAACCAGGTGATGACGGAGGAGTTCGCCAACGGCAGGCTTCGCCTGAAGAAGGTGCTGAAGAGCCTCCTGGAGGCCAGGGGCAACACTCCCCAGATGAACGTGCTGATCAGGGAGATCATCGCCGCGCTGAAGTTTCAGGAGATGGGCTACTCCGTGCTGGCCATCCGCAAGATCACCGGTCGCGGCGTGGCCGACATCACCCTCGCTGCGCCGGACAGGCGCATACTGGCAGCTGAGGTCACCTTCGAGAACCTCGCCGCCACCGCCCACAAAGTGATCGGGATAGCGTCCGACATCAACGCCGATGGCGCTCTGGCCGTCGCAGTCGACCTTCAGACCAAGGAGATCACCATAGTCGATGCCGAGCAGTACCTGGCCGGAAAGGCCGAGCCCCAAGTCGTCAGCTACCGCGAGGAGATGGCCCTCTATGAGGCCGCCGACGTCATAACGCTGAAGGAGATCGGCGACCGCCAGTTCCCGCACCCCATCACCGGCATCGACTACGCCAGGATGTACGCCAAGGCGGTGGAGGCTGAGGGCGCCAGGTGCGAGCTGCTGTACACGCCCAACCCGCTTACGGTGTTCAACTTCGGCCACATCGACGCCATAATCATCGGCGCAGTCCATGCCAGGGAGTCACTGAAGAACCTGTTCCAGTCCTTTGGAACCAAAGCCCCTGTTCTGACCATCAAGGACGTGGGCCCCGCGCCATGGGGAGTCATCGGCTCCAACGTATCCGACCTCAAGAAGGGCATCCTCAAGCTCCTGCCCGATAACGCCGACGAAGTGTGCGACACCATCGTGCGCGCCGTCAGGGAGACCACAGGTAAGAGCATAGAGGTCCTCATATTCGGCGACGGCGCGTTCAAGGACCCCGACACCGGCATCTACGAGCTGGCCGACCCGTACCCCGCCATCGGCGCCAGCGAGGGCCTGCGTAAGGCCGCCCTACGCCAGGGCAACAAGCTTAAGCTCCTAGTTGAGACCTACTACCGACAGGGCCTCACCAGGGAGCAGATCGCCGAGACCATCTCGCACAAGACCGCCTCCCAGGACGAGCTGGGCACCACGCCTCGGCGGATCACGGGCATCCTGGCCACCATGGCCGATCTGGCGGCCGGGTCAGCCGACGCCGGCACGCCTATAGTGCTCATACGCAACTTCGCCCTTTAGTCTAGTACTCACACTTGGAGACTGGGGTTCGCGCGTGGCGCGAACCCTTCCTTATTCATGCAGACCGCCGCCCCGGCCAAGCCGGTCCAGCGCCGCCAGTGGTGGGCACGCCTCTATCAGACTGCCTATGGAGACGAACTCCGACAGCACGTTGAGGAGCGCCATAGTCACCAAGAACAGGTAAAGCCTTGTCCCGGGCATCTCCAGCGCGCTGAGGCCCACCAGGGCGCCAAGGGGATTGGCTCCGGTGTCGCCAAGCATCGCCTCCTCCCGCAGGTCATACCCGACGTATCCAACGGCGGCCCCTATCGCCAGGGCCGCCACACCCGCGTTCCCGCCGCCCGCAGCGCTGGCTGCGGCCAGCAGCACGGCCCCTTTCACCGCCCTTCCAGGCCTGGTGTCAAGCAGGTTCACCGCGTTGGCCGACGCGGCCAGGGCCAGCGCGTGCACCACAAGTGTCGCCCAGCCAGCAGACGGCGTCTCCCTGGCTAACGCAACCGCCACGCACACGAGGGCCACCACGCCCATCTTCACCATGCCCGTGCTGAGCTCGCCGCCTGCCAGCGCCCGAAAGTGACCCTTGAAACCGCGCCTTTCGCCGGAGCCAGCCATGTCGTCGAACAGGCCCGCGCTGGCGGTGCCCAGGCACAGCGCCACGATGGCCAGGAGGTCCGATCTCACCATCGCGGCCTCCGCCCCCTGCCCCGCCAGCGGCTCGACCAGAGTCGCCGCCGTTGCCCCTGCACACGCCCCCATCACCAGACCGAACCCCGCCGGCCTAGCCACGCTCACGCCCCTGTAGTTCGGCACCATACAGCCGGCCCGCCGCAGGGCCCTGACCAGCATCGGGGTCACCAGGTATGAGACCGCCGCCGCCACCGCGGCGGCCACCGCCCACCAAACCGCCGGGCTCATGCTCGTCGCCCTCTCCCAGCCCGGGCCGACAGCGCCGCGCCGATGGCCGCAAACTGCCTGGCGCGGTGGGCAAGCCCGCGCGGCCCGCGCCCCAACCCCGCGTGACGCATGGCGGTGGGCACCTCAACGATGGTGTAGCCCGAACGGAGCCAGTCGATGGCGAGGCCCACCTCAAGGCCGAAGCCCTCCTCGAGGCCGAAGCGGCCCACCACGTCAAGGAGGCTCCGCGCCAGCATCGCCCTCTGCCCAGATAGCGGATACTCTAGTCTCACACCGGCCAAGCTCCTCACGCCCCACCTGGCCACCGCCACCGCGGCCCCGAAGCCTCCGCCCGCCGACACAGCGAAGCCCGCCACCGCCATGTGGGCGACGCCTTCCTTGACTTTCCTGAGCACCGATGCCATCTCTTCCGCGCACTCGCCCAGGTCAGCGTCGACGAACAACACGTACTCAGGGTCTAGCGCCTGCGCTACCTGCACCCCCGTTCTGACGGCGTTTCCCTTCCCGCGCCTGCCGGGGTTCACCACCACCTGAGCCCCCGCCGCCGACGCCGCCTCGGCGGTGTGATCAGACGAATGGTCGTCCACGACGATGACGGTGTCTGCCACGCCTCCCAGCAGCAGCGAGGCAACAACCTCCCCCACACTCTCCTGCTCGTTTAGGGCCGGAACCACGGCGCACACCGAGCAGCCCATCAGTGCGTTCCCCCCACGGCCAGCCTAGGCACGGAGGACGCAGGCGGAAGAAAAGGCGTGGCCGGCGCCCTGCCGTAGTCTCCTTTGATCCCTGCCAGGGCCAGCACGGCGGCGGCGTTTCCCGGGGCCGATCCCACGCCGGCCACCTGAACGCACGTACCGCCGAGGCCCCAGTCCTTGCCGGGCGCCGCAGGCGCTGAACCTGTCCAGCCCAGCACCACCGGGATCGCCGCGTGCTTCGCCTCGTCGGAGATGGCTCGCACCGCCGCGGCCACGGCCTGGGATGCATCGGCAGCCGGCGCCAGCACCAGCACGGCGCTGAAGCCGCCCGCCGCCCGCGAGTCCACCCCGAAGGGCGCGCCAGTGTCTGCCGCAAGGAGCCGCAGCGTCTCAGTATCGCCGTCTGCGATGGCGCGGCCTACGGCCTTCCAGTCTTCAGGGGAAAGCCCATCAAGCGCGGCCATATCGCACTTGATCACCGCCCCAATGGCGCCGCCGGCCGTCTCACATGAATTGGTTACCGAGGCCACGCTGGCAGAAGCCGTCCCCATGGCCACCAGGGCCACCCTCTGCCCAGCCAGGGACGAGCCCACCACGTGCGCCAGGCTCTCCTCGGCGTACCGCCTGTAGGCGTCGAGCTCCTTGACCAGGGCGCCGCGCTCGGCCGACAGGGCGGCGAAGTCCGCGTCCAGCCGATCGATCATCGCCTGCTGCCTGGCAAGGAGGCTCTGATCGCTGGTGACTGAGGCGCCGATGAGGATGCCAAGGCCCAGGCCCAGGAAGATGCCGGCTATTGACAGCAAGTGGTGGCGCAAGCTCATCAGATCAACCCCAATGCCAATCGCAGCCTCAGCCACACAAGGCGCGCCATGGACGCCAGCGGCGACGACAGCCTCCACAGCACCGCCAGGGGCACGCATGCTGCCAGCACGATCCACAGCACGGCGAGGGGCGAGAGCCTCGACCTGTAAAGCTGGCTTGCGCCCCTGGCGTCGACCAAGATGGAGCCCACCAATAGGCGCACCAGGAAGGTGCTGCCCATGCCGGGCCGCCCTTTTTCGAGGAAGTCGCGCATGTTTGAGTGTGAGCCCACCGCCACGATCAGCGACGCCCCGGCCTGGTACGCCATGAGCATTGCCACGTCCTCGCTGGTGCCCGGGCAGCTGATGACGTGGTGTGGCAGTCCGGCCTGCTTCAGGCGCTCCGCCCCGGGCGACCTGCCGTCGGCATAGGCGTGGGCAACCAGCGCCGCCCCGCAGCGCAGCGCGCGGTCGGATACGGAGTCCATGTCTCCAATGATGATGTCAGGGATGAACCCGCGGTCGATGAGGGCATCGGCGCCCCCGTCCACCGCTATCAGTGTGGGACGTGCTTCGCGGATATATGAGTTGACTGCCTCCAGATCCTCCAGGTAATTGGCTCCCCTGATGGCGATCAGGCACTGTCGGCCCTTTATGTCGACGCCGATGTCGGGGACGCTCACGCCGCCGAGGATCATGTGGCGCTCCTTGAGGGCGTACTCCAACGTGTTGATGACGAACTTCTCCAGCTCCGAGCCGAGGTTGGCGTCGGCCAGGCGGTAGCCCTCCTCCACCCGCAAGCGGTCAAGCCACAGGCCCGGGCCGAACCTTCGGCCCCCGCACCATACCCACCCGCTGGCCGCGTCCACCTCCACTTCGTCGCCGTCGCGGCACCAGTCCATAAGGTGGTCGCCGACGGAGTCGAGCACCGGCACGGCGTGGTCCAGCAAGATGCGTGGCCCAGGGCATCGGTAGCGTCCGGTGATGCTGGGCTGGCAGTTGATGACCAGCCGCGGCCTCCTCGCCACTAAAGAGTTCGCCGACACCTCGTCGATGTCGGCGTGGGAGATGACGGCCGCCTGGCCCGGCTTGAGCCTGGTGACCAGCAATTTCGTGCGCCTGTCCGCGACCGCAGTGGCTCTGATGACCTCCACTGCGCCGTCGGCAGCGCCGGTGGCTTCGCGCCCACGACCGATGATGCTCATCACGTGCCCCTCACGCGTGCCTCACATGCTCCTTGCGTGCTCCTCACCGGGATTAGCATCTCGCCGGGGCGGCCTGGAATACCTCCTCCTGCTTGGGAAGGGTCACCGGCTCTTCATTTCTATGAGGATCTTGTCGGCCACCCTGGCGATGAACGCCGAGTTGGTTGGCCTGCCCTTCTCGGCGTCGACGGTGTGGCCGAACACCTCGTTCAGGATGTTGATATCCGCCCTGATCCATGCGGTCTCGATGGCGTGCCTGATGGCCCGTTCCACCCGGGATGGCGTGGTGTTCCTGGCCTTGGCGATGGCCGGATACACCACCTTCGTGACGCTTCCCATCACGTATCCCTGCTTCATGGCCATGAGCACAGCATCCCTCAGGTACTCGTAGCCCTTGAGGTTCGCCGGCACGCCCAGCTCGCGCAGGGCCTTGCTCACCAGCTCCTCCGGCGTCGGGCGCGCCCTGGCGCCAGGTCCGCCCCCGGTGCCCCAGGTGCCGCAGGTGCCCCCGGCGCCCCCGGCACCCCCAGCGTCCTCTGCATCCGCTGCGCCCCCGCCCCAGGCGCCCTCCCGCCCGGTGGCTGCTGCGGCCGCGTTGTCTGCGGCTTGGCAGCGAGAACCCGGCGGAGTCTGAACGATCCGCCGGATTCTGTCTACAAGGGTGGAAAGGTCGAATGGCTTGGCGATATAGTAATCGGCTCCTGCCGATACAACGCTGGCGGCGGTTGTTTCGGTGCTTATGGCACTGGCCACGATTATCCTGGGGCGCCGGTCCGGCGCCATCCGCATCACGTATTCGATGACGCCGAGCCCATCGAGGTGGGGCATCACCATGTCGAGCACCACCACATCCGGCTGAGTCTCCTCGATCAGTTCGATGGCCGCAACGCCGTTGTATGCTGCACCAACAAGCTCCATGTCGGGTTGACTCGATATGAACTCGCCCAGCACGTCTGCGAGGTCTATATTGTCGTCAACGAGCAGCACTGACGTTCTACGCTCGGGCATGTACCGATCCTCCGATCATCCATTCGGTGAATGCCCTGACGGTTTCTACGCAGAACAGGCCAATACCTTCTTGGGACGGCCTCAGTCTGCCGCGTTCGGGTCAACCAGACCGCACTTGATCGCCGCCAGAGCCACCTGGATCCGGTTCTCCACGCCCAGCTTGCGACGTATGCTAGTCACGTAGTTCTTCACAGTCTTGTCGGAAATGTAAAGCCGCTCGCCGATGGCCTGGTTGCTCATGCCCACAGCCACCATCTGTATTATCTCCCGTTCGCGCGGGGACAGTTTCTCCAATGCATCCATCAGTGATTCCGCCACAGGCCTCACCTCTCAGCCCGGAAAGGGTATGCACCTGGGGAGCTCGCTGGAGTCTCCCTCTGGCGCTACATCATATGTGCTGTAGGATTTGCCTGTGTATAGGCCTTTTGACGCAGTGTGCCAGGGTGTGCGAGGGCGGTCAGGCGGCAGGCTCGTCGGCAGGCTGGCCGGCGTCGATCAAGCCCGCATTCAGAGGAGCTCCGCCCAGAACGCCCCCCTCCAAGAGCCCAGCCGCCTCCAGCATCTCCTCTGCGAATACCGCGTAGCCGCGGGTGGGATCGGACACGAACACGTGGGTCACCGCCCCCACCAGCATGCCGTTCTGTATCAGCGGCGACCCGCTCATGCCCTGCACGATACCGCCGGTGCGGTCGAGGAGCCCCTGGTCAGTGATGCGGATCACCATGTGCTTTCCCCCGGCCCGCGCCGGCCTGTTTATCTTGACTATCTCCACGTTGAACTCCTCGATGGTGGAGCCGTTCACGACGGTAAGCATCGTGGCGGGGCCCTCCGTGACCGCGGACGCCATGGCCACAGGCACGCCGCCAGGGTAGAGCCCGGCATCGGGAACCACCGTCAGCTGGCCGTAGATGCCCACCGCGCAGTTGGTGTCGACGGTGCCTATGGCGTCATCGCAGCCGCGGAAGGCACCTATCTTCTCCCCCGGCTGCCCCGCCGAGCTGGAATCGATGGACGTCACGGTGGCCGAAACCAGGCGGCCATCCTTGATCTCGATCTCCCTGCCGGTGGACGAGTCCGACACCACGTGTCCCAACGCCCCGAACCTGTGCGTGACCGGGTCCCAGAACGTGAGGGTGCCCACTCCTGCCGCATTATCCTTCGCGTAGACGCCCAGCTTGTACCCGGCGTCCGTGCGGGCGGCCCGCACCTCGAGCTGCATCAGGCGTTCCCCCCTTTTCACGTCCACCGAGACCACGCCGTTTTCCGCCGTTCGGTTCACCGCCTGCTCCAGCTCGAACGGGTCGTTCACCTCCAGCCCGCCCACGCGCAGGATCATGTCGCCTGCCACGATCCCGGCGTCACGGGCCGGCATGTACCTGCCTCCGTCAACACCCACCACCGCGTAGACGCCCATCACCCGCACCCCCGACGGGGCCACCAGGACGCCGATGGAATGCCCGCCGGGCATCACGGTCATCTGCGGGACCACGTCCACTATGTAGTTCCGCCAGGTTATCCTGTTGAAAAGGCGCAGCTGCACCTGGGTTCTGCCGGTCCGCGTAGGGGTAATCGACACCGACCCCCCTGACACCTCCCCGAACAGGAGCGAATCAGGCGGGTCTGCCGAAGGCTGCCCGGCCCAACGAGGGCCAAGGTCGATGGAGAAGTTGAGGCCCTGGGGGACTCTGATATGAACTGGTGGGAGCCACGTGACGGTGCATACAAGTACGACAAGAACTGCCAACGCCACCGCAGCTGCGACGGCTGCCCTCGTAAGTGCCTTTCGCATCTCTACCCCGCATGCCGCGGGCAAACTTGCCCTCCAGCCCGCGCAGGCTTAACTTGACCAGGGCTAGCCGTGGATATTCGGCACGCGGCGCATCCGGGCGATGAAAAAGCCATCCACCCCGTGCACGCCGGGAATGAGCTGCACCCTCCAGCCGCCGGGGCCATCGCCCACGAGGCTGCGGGCCGATTCGGTGGGCATGAGGGGAGCCAGGGGCGCCGGCTCAAACTCTGGGTGCTGCGCGATGAACTTCTCTACCTGGCCCTCGTTTTCGGGCTCGCTGACAGTGCACGTGCTGTAGATAAGGGTTCCGCCCGGCGCAACGCATTTGGCCGCCGCGTCGAGGATCTCCGCCTGAAGCCTGACAAGCTCGGAACGGTTTTCCGGCGTCTGGCGCCACCTGGCGTCAGGCCTGCGGGCGAGCACCCCCAGGCCAGAACACGGCGCGTCCACCAGGAGCGCGTCTACGTCGCCGACATGCCTCTGGGGCAGGTTCCTGGCATCCAGCTGGTAGGCGGTGACGTTGGTGAGACGCAGGCGTTTCACGCTGTCGCGGACCGACTCGAGTCTGCGCGCCGACACATCGTACGCCTCAACCCTCACGCAGTCGCCACCCAGAGTCGCCATGTGCGTGGCTTTGCCGCCAGGGGCGGAACACGCGTCCACGAACAGGAGGGGGCGGCCGTTCTCGCGCCTGCAGGCGGCCACCGGGGCCTCCGCGTGGCCCTCCGCGTCGCCCTCCGCCGCTGGCGCCGCCGGGGTGGCCGGCGCCGTAGTGGCCGTAGCCCCTGCCGCCGCAGCCACCGCCGCGCCCATGGCATACGCCACCAGCATGGAGCTCTCGTCCTGCACGGCGAAGAGGCCTTCGCTGTAGCCCGGCAGGCTCTCCACAGACTCGATGCCGGACTCGATGTAAAGCACCTCAGGCACGTACCGTCCGCGGCTGCACGCGAAGCCCTCCCGCTGCAGCTGGGCCTCAAGCTCGTCCACGGTGGTGCGGGCGGCATTGACCCTCAGCACCACCTGTGGCTGCCGGTTCCCAGCTTCCAACATCCGCTGGGCTGTGTCGAACCCGAATCTCTGCACCCATTCTTCCACGATCCACCTGGGATACGACTGCGATATCTCCAGGTAGCCGACGGGATCGCATTCCGGGTCAGGATAGGCCGGATCGAAGTCAGGGGCGCTTATCCTGCGCAGCACGGCGTTGACAAACGACGCGATCCCCTTGTGGGTCAGGTTTCGGGCCGACTCGACCGCCTCCGACACCGCGGAATAGGCCGGCACCCTGCTCATGAAGAGTAGCTGGTAGGCGGCGGTGCGCAGGATCGACAGGGCCACAGGATCTATCTTGCCCACCGGCCTGCCTGCGGCGCGCTCGATGCACCAGTCCAGGGTGCGCCTTCTCCTCATGGAGCCGTAGGCGATCTCCATGGCCAGCCTGCGCTCGCGCGGATCAAGCTCGCGCCTTTGCAGCGCGCGGAGCCATGCGTCGTCCGACTTCATGCCCTCGTGGCCGCACAGGTAATCCACGAATACGGCAAGGTCCCGCCCTGTGGGACGGGACCTCCGAAACCTTCGCTCGATACGCCTGTCAGTCACGCCGGCTTCCCCTGAGCACCAGCAACCTGAAGAGCTGGCTGATGGCCACCGCGGTGGCGGCGACGTATGTCAGTGCCGCAGCCTCCAGGACCTCCCTTGCTCCGCCTATCTCGTCCCGGGTGATGTAACCGTTGTCAGCCAGGAGAGCAAGGGCGCGCTTGCTGGCGTTGAACTCCACAGGCAGCGTGACGATCTGGAATGCCACCGCTCCTACGAACAGCCAGATCCCGAGGTTCATCAGGAACTCTCCAAAGCTTCCCCGGCCGGCGGAGAACAGGAAGCCCAGGATGAACAGGGGCACCGCTAGGTTCGATCCTATGCTGGCCACCGGTAGCAGCGTCTGCCGGAACTGAAGCGGCGCGTAGCCCTCCCTGTGCTGCAGGGCGTGGCCGGCTTCATGGGCCGCCACCGCGATGGAGGCCAGCGACGAGCCGCCGTACACCTGCGGCGATAGGCGAAGAGTGTTGGTTCTGGGATCGTAATGGTCGCCAAGGGTGTGCGGGGTCTGTTCGATGGACACATGGTGCAAGCCGCTGGATGAGAGGATCCCCGCGGCAGCCTGCGCCCCGGTAACACCCGCCCGCGACCTGACCCTGAGATACCTTGCGAACGTGGACTGCACTCGCGACTGCGCGATCATCGCGAATATCAGAGCCGGCAGTATCAGGATGAACGTCGGATCATAGAAGAACGGAAAGAACAATCACTGCGCCTCCCTTCTTTGAACGCGCTAGCTGAAAACTCTCTGCCCAGGGAGCAGCCTGCGCCCCCTGGCAAACTCTGCGCCTCCCATGGCCTTGCCCGCCGCAGGCTGAACCTCCAGCAGCACCAGGCCGTCGCGGCCGTCAGGGCCGCAACCCAATACCAGCCCGCAGCGTCTCTCGGGCCACAGCATGCCCGGCTCTACTTCGCCCTCGAAGGCCTGAGGCGGGCTCCAGTCGGGCACTGCCTCGGCCCGGAGGATCTTGAACCGGATCTCTCCCACGCTCACCGACGCGCCCGGGCTCGGCGACAGGCCCCGGATCTGGTTGCGGATGGATTCAGCGGGCCTCCGAAAATCGATCACCAAGTCCTCATCGGTTATCTTCGGCGCGTAAGTGGCCTTCGAGTCATCCTGAGGTATCCTAGGCGCTTTCCCCATTTCAAGTAAACGCAGGAACTCGCACATGAGTTCCGCACCGTGCTGCGCCAACACGTCATCAAGCTCAGCGGCGTTGGCGCCGTCAGGCACATCCACCTCTCGCATGAGGCCTATGTCGCCGGTGTCCCATCCCTCGTCCATGTACATGATGGTCACGCCGGTGACCCTATCCCCGTTCATGAGGCAACGCTGCACCGGCGCTGCGCCCCTGTAGCGCGGAAGAAGCGACGGATGCACGTTGAGGAATCCGTGTTTGGGCACGCTCAACAGCTCAGGGCTGATCTTCTGTCCGAACGCCGCCACCACCACTGCATCAGGCCGCATCTCGCGTATGGCCTTGACCACGTCGGGCACCGACACTCTCCTCGGCTGCTCCACCCGCAGCCCCAACTCCAGCGCAGCGGCCTTCACCGGGGGAGGCGTCAGCCTGTGGCCACGCCCGGCAGGCCGGTCAGGTTGGGTGAACACGCACAAGATATCATGCCCATCATGGGCCACAGCCCTCAACGTCGGCACGGCGAACTCCGGCGTGCCCATGAAAACCAACCGCAACGTCAGTCCTCCCCCTGGTCGTCGTCGTCCTCGCCGGCTGCGTCGCTGTCGTCGCCGTCCTCCACCGTCTCAATCTCGGTGGCCTTGTCGATGAAGAGCACGCCGTCAAGGTGGTCGATCTCATGCTGCAGCGCCTTGGCAAGGAGCCCAGCGCCTACCACGGTGATGGGGCTGCCATTCAGGCTCCGGGCCCTTACCACCACCTTGGCCGCGCGCCTCACCATACCCTGAACGCCGGGGATAGACAGACAGGCCTCCGGCTCCTCCACCGCGCCTGCGGCCTCCACTATCTCCGGATTGAACAGCACGTACGGGCCGTGCCCGTCGTCCACCACCACAAGGCGCACGCTCTCGCCCACCTGCGGAGCCGCGAGGCCCACGCCTGGGGCCGCATACATCGTTTCCAGCATATCTGTGGCAAGCTGCCGCATTCTGTCATCTATCTCGGTCACCGGAGCCGCCTTCTTGCGCAGCACCGGGTCGCCTTCGGTCCGAATCTTCAGTATCAATGCGCGTCCTCCTGCAAGAATGTGTACTTGATGGCCAGGCGTCGAATCCAGTCGCCAGCATCTACTATCCAGCTCTTCTCGCCGGCCTCGGTAATCATAGAACGCTGTATGGATCGATGTCTACAGCAATTGTAACCCCCTGGTGGGAAACGGCGCAACCTGCGGCGCATACGGCGGCAACGACGTCATCGCTATCCGCGAAGACCAAGAGGTGCCATCTGAACTTGCCGGCTATCCGCGCTATCGGCGCGCCCGCAGGCCCTTTCACCTCAGCTATTCCCTGGAGACTGTACTGGTGATCCCTGCACGCAGCCGCCGCCAGACCAGCCGCCGCGGCCACTCGGTCCTCGTCCTCGCCCCTGAAAAGCAGCCTGCCAAGCCTTCGAAGGGGCGGATACCCGTGCTGGACCCTGGAGGCTATCTCCGCCTCGTAGAAGGCCCTGTAGTCGTGGCGCGCTGCCGCCACCACGCTGTAGTGCTCCGGGTTGTACGTCTGCACCACCACGCAGCCGGGATCAGGCCCTCTGCCGGCCCTTCCCGCCACCTGGCTTATCAGCTGGAACGTGCGCTCGGCCGCCCTGAAATCCGGAAGGTTCATCGAGGTGTCGGCGGAGATCACTCCGACGGTGGTGACGTTGGGAAAGTCAAGGCCCTTTGCTATCATCTGAGTGCCGATCAGGATGTCGGTTCGGCCGTCCCGGAAGGCCCCCAGGATCTCGGCGTGCGCCCCGCGGCGCCTGGTGGTGTCCACGTCCATCCTCGCGGTGGAGGCGCCGGGAAACGCCGCCCGCACCTCCTCCTCCACGCGCTCGGTCCCAACTCCGAAGAACTTGATGCGCTCCCCACCGCACTCAGGGCATACCCGCGGCACCGGCTCCACGTGGCCGCAGTGGTGGCACATCATCTCCTGCCCTGCCCGGGCCCTGGCATGGTAAGTCAACGACACGTCGCAGCTGGGGCAGGCCGACACGTACCCGCAATCGCGGCACAGCACGAAAGTGGAAAAGCCCCTGCGGTTCATGAGGAGAAGGGCCTGCTTGCCGTTGGTCAGCCCCTCCTCGATCCTGGCCTTGAGCAGCCGGCTCAACACGCTGCGGTTGCCCGACTTCAGCTCGGCCCTCATGTCCACCACCCGCACAGGAGGCAGCGGGCGGCGGTTCACCCTGTACGGCAGCTGCACCAGCCTGTAAGCGCCTCCGGCGGCACGGCTGTAGCTTTCAAGCGAGGGCGTGGCCGAGCCCAGAACCACCGTGGCCCCGGTGATGCGCCCGCGCTCTATCGCCACGTCCCTGGCGCTGTAGCGGGGATTCTCGTCCTGCTTGTACGAGGAGTCGTGCTCCTCGTCCACAACGATGAGGCCCAGGTTGGGAAGGGGCGCGAACACCGCCGACCTGGCTCCCACCACCACGTCCACTTCTCCCCTGAGGGCACGCTCCCACTGGTCCATGCGCTGGCCGCCGGCCAGCGCGCTGTGGAGCACCGCCACCCTCCTTCCGAACCTGCGGCTTACCGCCGCCAGCATCTGAGGAGTCAGGGCGATGTCGGGCACGAGGAATATCCCCTGCTTGCCCTGGGCAGCCGCGCGTTCCAGGGCCCTGAGGTATATCTCGGTCTTGCCCGACCCGGTGACTCCGTGCAGCAGCACCACGCCGCCGCCTGAGTCCATGGCGGCCTCCACCGCCCTCAGGGCGTCCGCCTGGGCCGGAGTGAGGCTTACCCTGTCTCCAAGGCCTCGCCCCCCGAGGCCCCTGCCTATTCCATATAGGCTCCCCTCCGGCACCGAGCTGCCGGCGCCGCTGGGGGGTGTCACGTACTCCTTGACTATGAGACCGTCCCGCTCCGCGGCCCTCACCGTCGAGGGCGAGCAGGAGGCCTCCCGCGCCAGCTCAGCAAGGGGCAGCTGGCCCGCGGTGGCCAGCGCCCTTATGAGCCTGGCCCGCGCGGCGCTCAGGCCCGGGCTCTGCCGCAAGAGCTCCTCCGGGTCGGCGCCGTCCGGGAGCGTGTACACCGCCAACCGAGCCCGCCTGGCCTGACTCGCCTGCCACGAGGGGGCCATTGCCTTGATGGCGTCCACCATGAGGCACAGGTAGCGGCGGGACATCCACCTGGCCAGCTCCACCAGATCCGGCGGAACCTTCACGGCACCCGGCGCCACAGCCTGTATCGGCTTGAGGTCGTGGAACGACCCCGCTTCGGAACGGTCTGAGATGCCCACCACGAACCCCTGCACTCGCCTGGGCCCGAAGGGCACTATCACCGGAGAGCCCACCGCCACCTCGGCAGCAAGCTCCGGAGGGACTACGTAGTCGAAATGGCCCTGACTGCTGCTGACGGGCACGTCCACCACCACGTGGGCGTACACCGGCGACTGTTCACAGCACTGCTCATGGCCGCGGAGGGCGGTCTCGCTCATGGCTCTGGCCCCTCAGGGCCCTCAGGGCCGCCCCTGCGGATGCCGGCGATCAAGCGCTCGAGGACCCGCACAACCCTGGTGTGCAGAGGCTCCCTGCGATTTAGGGGGTCCACCAGGATAGACATGATGCCCAGACGTCTTGCCCCCAACACATCGGTGAACACCTGATCCCCGATCATGACCGCCTGTTCGCGCCTGACTCCCAGGATCCCCAACGCCCTCTCGTAGCCGGAGCGCCAGGGCTTGACCCACCCGCACACAGCGGGGACTCCCAGCTCCCGGCTGAACCGGCTCACCCTCGACTTAGGGTTGTTCGAGAGGATGCAGACGCCGAAGCCAAGGCCCCTGGCTCGGTGGATCCACTGGACCGCCGCAGCCGGCACCTGATTCCCACCCCACGGAGCGATGGTGTTGTCGATGTCCAGGAGGATGCCGGTGATGCCGGCCTCCTTGAGCCCGTCCAGGTCGACATCCCATACCCGCCTAACACGCAGATCAGGTTGAATCAGGGCGCTTTCCCTCCCTTCTCCAACCGAATTATATCACACAGCCCTACCTCGACATCTCACGCTCCAGCTTGGCCAGGGCGCGCTTCTCTATACGCGACACGTACGATCGAGATATCCCAAGCGCCTTGCTGATCTCACGCTGGGTCACCCTGCTCGCGGTACCCACCCCGAAGCGCATCTCGATGACTCGCCGTTCCCTGGCTGACAGCACCTTGAGCTTGTCGAGGAGCCTCTGCTGCTCGATCCGCGACTCCACCTCCTCGTCCACGGCGTCGCCTTCCTGCGTCAGCACGTCCATGAGCACGATCTCGTTTCCCTCGCGGTCCGCGCCGATGGGGTCGTTCAGGCTCAGCTCGCCGCGGTTGCGCCGTCCTGACCTGAGGTGCATCAGGATCTCGTTTTCTATGCACCTGGCGGCGTACGTGGCCAGCCTGGTCCTCTTGGAGCGGTCAAACGTGTTCACGGCCTTGATCAGGCCGATAGCGCCGATGGATATCAGGTCGTCCACGTCCTCCCCTGCTACGTCGTACTTCTTCACCACGTGGGCCACGAGCCTGAGATTCCTCTCCACCAACACGTTCCTGGCCTCCTCATCCCCACGCTCCTTGCGCTCCAGCATCTCGCGCTCCTCCTCTTCGGAGAGCGGCGGGGGGAAAGCCCCGTTTCCGGACGTGTACGAGTGGAACAGCCACAGGCCTCTGGCGAAAAGCTGCAAGAGGGCCATCAGGGCGCCTGGCAGCAACGGCAACACCTCCACGCAGACTGATTCACCGTAAGCCTATGAGGAGGCTTGAGCCTGCGTGCGTGTCCAAAAGGCCAGTATGTCGCGGAAGACTGGTGCCGCGGCGTCCGCCCCCGAGCGGGTGGATTCCAGCACAACCGCCACCGCGATCCGCGGCTCCCGGCGTGGCGCGTAACCAGTGAACCACGCGTTGTAGAGCGGCTGTCCCCGCTCGTTCACCCTTCCCGTCTGGGCGGTGCCAGTCTTGCCTGCGCAATCAAGTCCCCCAAGCGCCGCACTGGCGGTTCCCGCGTCGACGGCCTGCTCCAGCATGTGCCTGAGTGTCTCCGCGGTGGCCGGCGACACGGCCTGCCCGCCGCTGACTGTGGCGGGATACACCACCCGCTGGCCCGACGGCGCCTCCGCCTCCAGCACCAGGCTGGGAACACACACCTCGCCGCCGCGGGCCACCGCCGCCATCATGGTGGCCGCTTCCACCGGCGTCATCTCAACGTGCAGCTGTCCCAGGGCGAGATTGGCAAGGCCTGCTTCGCTGGCGGTGTCGTACACCGAGCCGATCCTCCCCGAAAGGGCCGACGGCAAGTGCAGTCTCGCGCGGAAGGCGTAGTCGCCTATGCCGAAGGCCTGCGCTTGCCGACGGATCGCCTCTGCCCCCACCTCCTCCGCCAGGGCGATGGCAGCCGTGTTGCATGAGAGCGCCAGCATCTCACCGATCCCCACGCTCCCGTGCCCTCCTGCTTCGCTTGCAGCGCACCTGAAGACGTTGCTGCCCACAGCTATTGACCCCTCGTCAGTGTACCGCCACTCCTGGGGCCTCACGCCGGCCTCCAACGCAGCGGCTGCCACAACCACCTTGAAGACCGAACCTGGATAGTACGCCCTCACCGCCCTGTTCAGCATCGGGGCCCCCTCGCGGCCCAGCTCAGCGGCAACGTCTCCCGGGTCGTAGACGGGGGCGCTGGCCATGGCAAGCACCTGGCCCGTGCGCACGTCCAGCACCACCACCGCCCCGGGCGCGCCCTGCTTCGCCAGCGCCTCCTCGGCCGCGCGCTGCAGGGGAAGGCTGAGCGTTGTCCGCACGTAGCCCGTCCAACCCGCGCCTCCTTGCGCTCCCCGTGACGACGCCGACGCCCCTAGGCCGGCGATGCACCGGCCGTCTGCGTCCACCGCCAGCCTCACGTACGACTGGCGGGCGGAACCAAGCGCCCACTGGAAGGAGGCCTCCAACCCGTCCAGGCCCACCGAGGCCGCACTGAGGTGGCCCACCGCATGGACGGCGGCGCTCACGGCGCGTCCGCTGAGCTGGAAGGGCACCACCCCCACCACGCTCCGTGCCGCCTCCGCCAGCTCATGGGAATGGTCGGCCGGAAGCCTGACGACCCTGGGATTGCCGGCAGATAGCGGGCCGAGGCTCCTCTCAAGCACGGCGATGCTGGACGACGGCCCGCGTACCGCCTGAGGAAAGATGGCTGCGTGGGTGAACGGAGGCCCCGGTGCGGGGCCTCCGGCGCTGGCGGCCAACACTTCGCCCTCCCTGTCCGTGATGGCGCCCCGCGCCGACGCCACCGGAACCGATAGGGCCCTCTGTGCCACTGCCATTTCCGTGAAGACTGGACCTCTGACGAGGCAGATGTAGGCGCACCGCGCCAACAGAAAGAGAAAGACGGACACGGTGACCCAAAGGACGAAGCCCAGCCTCAGGGCTTCTCCGGGACGCTCATGCCCGCCGTCGGCGTGTCGCTGTGAAGATGTCATCTGACAGCCTCCCAGGGCTATTATGCCCGGGGCTGTCCGTTCTCGCTCCCTATGGCCGCTCTCAGCCTCGCGATGAGGAGATCGATGGCCACGCGGTTGAACCCGCCTTCAGGTATGATGATGTCGGCGTATCTCTTGGTGGGTTCCACGAACTGAAGGTGCATGGGCCGAACCACGTTGAGGTACTGGTCGATCACCGACTCCAGAGTCCTGCCCCGCTCGCGCACGTCCCGTGTGAGCCTGCGTATGAACCTGACGTCGGGATCCGCGTCCACGTAGGCCTTGATGTCCATCAGCTGCCTCAGCCGCACGTCCTCCAGCACCAGGATGCCCTCGATCACCAGCACCTTACCAGGCTCCACCCTGACAGTGTCCTTGGTCCTGGTGTAGAACTCGAAGGAGTAGACAGGCCGGTCCACCGGCTTGCCTTCCATCAGCTCCCTGACGTGCTCGATGTAGAGGTCGGTATCGAACGCCAGCGGGTGGTCGTAGTTAACTTGCAGCCGGTCCTCGAAGCTCAGGTGGCTCTGGTCGCAATAGTATGCGTCATGCTCCAGCACCGCCACGTGTTCACCTATGGCGTCGCGGATGGCGCGCACGACGGTGGTCTTGCCGGACCCGGAGCCGCCCGCTATTCCAACAACTAGAGTAGACTTAGCCATGGACTGAGGTTGCACCACCTATCTCCCGGCTTGCTTTTCTATGAGGGCCTTAGCCCTGAGGTGCTCGGCGTAGCTGGACGAGAACACGTGTCGTCCGTCGGGCTGCGCCACAAAGTAGAGCTCGTTGCCATCGGCCGGGTTAAGCACTGCTTCCACCGAGCTGAGGCCAGGGTTGCTTATGGGACCAGGCGGCAACCCTGACACGATGTACGTGTTGTACGGCGAATCGATCTGCGTGTCCGCCACGGTGAGGTGCTCTTTCGGGGTGGGCAGCACATACTGCACCGTAGCGCAGCTTTGTAGCGGCATGCCGATCTTGAGCCGTCGCAAGAATACTCCGGCAATTACGGGCCGCTCCTCAGGCACCTTCGCCTCGCGCTCCACTATGGAGGCCAGCACCAGGGCCTCCCTTGGCGTGAGCCCCCGCATGAGCGCATCGGAGCTCCCTGACTGCAGCGCCCCTTCCAGCCTGGACTGAACCACCTGTTGGAACCTGCCCAGCATTGCCCGGACCACCCTGGACGCCGCGATGCCCTTGGCGAACGAATAGGTATCGGGAAACAGGTAGCCTTCGAGAGAGGCCCCTGGCTCGACGAAGCTGAACTCCGCGTGCACCCACTCCGGCGGGGCGTTTACGATCTCCATGAACTTATCGGCTCCGGTGACGCCGGCGCGCTCCAGTGCCTGCGCCATCTGGGCCGCGGTGAGCCCTTCGGCCAACGTGACCCTGACCTGAGCCACCTCGCCCCTGGCCATCGCGCCGACAATGTGCATTATGCCGGTGCCCTTCACGATCCGGTACTCGCCCGCCTTGAGCTGTCCCGCCTTGCCGCTGAGCCTGGCCGCCAGGTCGAAAAGGAAAGCGTCAGGCGCAAGGCCCGCCTTCTCCAGCAGCGCGCCTATGCGACGGGCGGTGGCTCCCTGCTCCACCACGACGGTAACCGCCTCGCCGGACCGGGGCCTGGCATAGGCCACCGCGTACCCCAGGCCCGCCGCAGTGCAGAGCAACGCAAGCCCGATCACCAGCGCTGCCACGCGAACGAGCCTTGCGGGCCTTTCGGAAGCTCCGGGCCGTCCGAACCGTATCAACCTTGCCAGCCACCGCTGCCGCCTGGACGTGCCAGAGGGGGCCAGACTGCCCTGCACCTGCCATTCCACCTCCTGAAAATCGCGAAGGTCATGAACTATTATAGAATCAGGCGTGACGCGGCGCAAGGAACGCGCGAACTCGCAAACTCGGAACGCGCGGGTGCTCTGCCCGCCTACATCGTGATGTCGCCACACCCGGATAGCGGACAGGCGGCGCACAAGCGCCGCCCGCCTTGCCGGATGCCAAAGAGCTTAACCGGGCTCTGAGGGACTAGTACTCGTCCTCCTCGTCCTCGTCGCTCTCGTCGTCCTCGTCTTCGAACTCGTCCTCTGCGAAGGCCTCGAGGACCTCAACGACTCTCTCGAACTCCTCATCGTCCTCGATATCGGCAAGGTACTCCTCGCCGTCGTCGTCAACCTCAACCCTCATAATAACGGCATCCTCGCAGATCTCCTCGTCCTCGTTCTCGTAGCACTCCACGGGGATGAGAATCGCATACTTCACGTCGTCGATCTCAACGATCTCGTCGATGGCGAAGTCCTGCTCGTGACCGTCCTCGTCAACCAGTGTGACAACGCTCTCCGGATCTGACATGTTGTTCACTCCAATCTTATGTATCGTATCCGATCGCCGCCAGGCGAGCCCTGGGAACCCAGATCATCTAGACACGTAATCAAGGTAGTTCTGCAAGATCAGCGATGCCGCTGCCTTGTCCACCGCCTTCTTCCTCTTCGCCCTCGACAGGTCGGCCTCGAGCATGGCCCTGGTGGCCTGCACAGTCGAGAGCCGCTCGTCCCACAGGAGCACCGGCACGGAAAGCGATTTCCTCAGCCTCTCGGCGAACTCCGTGGCCTTGTGGGCCCTGGGGCCGTGGGTCCCGTCCATGTTCACAGGAAGGCCCACCACCACTTCGCCAGCACCGACTTCTTCCACTATCCTCGCGATGTTCTCGATATCCCGGTTCCATCCCGCTGATGTTAACACACTGTGGGGCGAGGCTACAATGCCCAATTCGTCGGAAACGGCAATGCCAATCCTTGAGTCGCCTAGGTCTATGCCTACTCTGACCAATCAGTCCTCCCCCCTACAGCACCTTGATGCAGAAGTCCCTGCACTGGGCCACGCAGTAGCCGCACAGCACGCACCTGGAGTGGTCCACCTCCAGGCCCGACGGCCCCAGGCGCAGCGCGCCCTGATGGCACGCCTTGACGCATCGGCCGCACCTGAGGCACCACCCTTCGATGAACAGCCTCTTGTCGCAGGCGATGCGCTGCAGGGCGCCCTCGTCGACGGGCCTGCCCTCCACAAGGGCAACGTCGATCTCGAGCTCCCTGAGGTCGCGGACGCCGATGGCCATGGAGTCGACACATTCGTTCGACAACACCCATGCGATGGCCTGCAGCGCCTGCTTAAGAAGGTGCCCGCCTCCGAGAGGTTTCATGCTGTACACGCCCACCCCTCTGGCGCGGACCTTGCGGATGGCTTCTGCCATCTGCTCTACGTGCCCATCTATTATACCAATCCCGCGCATGTTGAAAATGGGGTGCACAACGTCTACGCCGTGCCTGTCTCCGAGGGCCTCAACTACCTCGATGGCGTGCGTCGACACGCTCACAGCCCTGATGGTACCGGCCCGCTTGGCGTCGGCCGCGCACAGCAGGGCGTCTTCATGACCAGACAAGGTGAGAGCAGTCTCCTGCTCGTGCAGCCCGAAGATGTCGATGTAGTCCGTGCCCAGCGCCTCGAGGGCGCGATGGATGGCGGCCTTCATGCCACGGTACGTGTATTCGTAGCATCTCGACGCGATAACGACGCGCTCGCGGGGTATCCTCCGCAGCGCCAGCGCCAGGTGCTCGTAGGTGCCGTAAAGGTCGGCGGTATCGAAGAAGGTGACGCCTCGTTCGTACGCTTGAACTATGAGCTCGGCACCTTCCTCGGGGCTGAGCCGCGCCTGCAGCGGCCCCATGGTCAGTGTGCCCATGCACATACGGGATACTTCTATTCCGGTGTTGCCCAGGAATCTGCGTTCCAAGGACGGTCATCTCCCGGCCTTCGATGAGTCCAGCGTATGCCCTACCATGAGGAACGTGGGCAGCATCGCCGCGGTGGCGCACGCCACGACGCCTGAATCGTTAGCAACCATTGCGGCCAGCGCCGCCGCCACCCCGGCCAGCACGGCCACGCGGCGCTCAACGGCCAGCGCCGGGCTGCCCTCCGTGAGCCTGCACCTGCCCGACGCCACAACCACCACAGCCGCGAGCAGCGCCCAGAGAAGCCTGGTCCAGGCGGTATAGCGTAGAAGCCTGAGGTTGACCGCCATCTTGCGTGCTGCGATGGCGGCAAGCTCCCGCCGACCCGCGGCAGAGCTCGCGAGGCGCACTGCCCTTCCGATGTGGGTGCTTCCCGATACAGCGTTGACGAAGACCATCGCGGCCACCAGGGCGAGGGCAGCGATGCAGGCTAGCGCGGCCGCTGCTCTGCCGCGTCGAGGCAGCCCTACCCAGATGGCCACGCACGCTGCGGCGGCCGCGGAAAGCACGCCTCCGAAGTTGCTGCCATGGGTGGGACTTCCCAGGAGCGCCGCCACCAGGACAGCCGCCAGCGCCACCAGCACGGCCCCCCGCGGCCTGCCACGAAGCCGCGACGCGCGGCGCCACAGGCCGGCGGCGCCCACCAGCGCGGCTCCCAGCAACACGCCCATGAACTCATTTCCGACGCCGTAGAACCTGGCCCCTATCAGCGCGGAATGCCCGAGCACTGACGAGCGGGCCAGCGCGCCGCCGGTGAGGGCGTCCGCCGCGATGACGAGGGCCGTCACCGACGCCAGGGCTTCCACCGCCGACGCGGCGCCGCCTCCGGATGGCCGGACCAGCGCCAGAGTAGCGGCGCCCAAACCTATGGAGGCTACGAACATCAGGGCTAGTAGCGGCGCGGTATCGACCACGCCGAAAAGAGGCGCGACGATAAGTACTGCAGGCGCGGCCGCAGCGCTGGCCAGCGCCAGACCTGCCGCGTCCATCAGAGGGCGCGGATGCCCGGGGTGCAACATGGCCACGATGCAGAGAGCTATCGCCACCACCAGAGAGCCGATGAAGACGCTGAGAACCGGGCCGCGCGAGCGCCCCTGGGAGGTTATGCTCCGCGAGGTGCTAAGCAGCACGTCCCACTGCTCCTCGGTCGATCTGTCGCCCTGTCTGACGTCCGCTGGAGCGGCGGGGTTCCCCAGGGGATCCCATGCCGGCAGAACGCCCAGGATGCCAAGGAGCGTCGGAGCCACATCCACCAGGGATATGAGCCCCGGGCGGCGGGTGGTGGCGGAGCTCAACAGGCCCTGCCCGATGCCAGCCCCCACGCCAAGGAAAAGACCGGGCTCGTCCTGCGCGGCTAGAGACAGCACGAAGATGCCGACATCGCTCGAAGGCCCGCCCAGGGTTGCCGTTAGCGCTTCCAATAGCTCCTGAAGACTGTGGTACGCCGCCTGCAGCCGCGCTGTCCTCGCGCCGTCGTCAACTGACGTCGACTCAGACAGCGCCCTGGCGATGTCTGAGGAATCCACTGCCACAAGTGCCACGCCGGGCTCCGCCAGGGCCCTCGCTACCGCCTCAGCCACCCGATCGGCATCGGTGCGCCAGCCTCCAGGCGCCATGGGGTCGGCGGCAGCAAGGTGGCGGCCCAGCTCCGCCCATGCTACCACGCCGTCGGCGTCGGCTGCAAAGAGGTATCCGGCGCCGCTGGGCTCCGGATACTCCGGCGAGACCACTGCCGCCGCCATCCCCGCCTGCCGCAGCGACTCGCCGAGCAGCCCGGGCCTGCCGCGGTAGGGGGACTCAGCGTTGAGGGCCCGCAGCCAGAACCAGGCAGGCGACACGGCGCTCGTCTCCGGCAGTCTGGCCGCCGCGCCGCGCCCCGACCGTCTGCTGTAGGCCGACGCCATGGTCTCCGCGTTGAAAGCCTGGTCAGGAGCGCCCGACTCCACAGGAAGCCCTGCGGAGGTCATGGGGACGCCGCTCCCGGCGGTCAGCGCTGCCGAGGCTACATCATCGCCTCCGGCCGTGCGCTGCGCCACCAGCGCGAAGGCGCCGGCCTCAGCCAAGGCGCCCAGCGCGCCGCCGTCCACCACCAGCTCAGGATCAAGGCCCTGGACCAATATCACAACTGCCTTCGTGCCGTCGCCGTCGCCGCCTGCGGCCCCAGGCCCACCGCCACGGCTCGGGGCACCCGCGATCGCCGTGGAGCTCACAGCGCCCGCGGGGCCTGCAGCGCCTGCAGCGCCCGCGGGGCCCGCGGCACTTCCCAATAAAATGACACAGAGCGCGAGGGCTGCTGCCCCCGCGCTCGCCCTGCCTCGCCTACTTGCCCAGGTAACTCCTGACAAGCTCCTCAATGATCTCGTCTCGCTCCACTCGGCGAATGGTGTTGCGGGCGTTCTTGTGGCTGGTGATGTAAGTCGGATCGCCCGAAAGCAGATAGCCCACCAGCTGATTCACGGGATTGTAGCCCTTCTCGGCCAGCGCCTCTATGACCTCGTTCAGCACGCGCCTAACGGGGCTTATCTCCTGCTCCGCCTCTACCGCGGAGTACCGGACCGTCTCATCGCCACGACCGTTCATAGCTTACACCACCTCGGGCTCAAGTTAAGTGTCACCTGGCGACACCGGTTTGATGTGCCCTCACAGCATCCACTCCGGCCTCAAGAGCCAGCTTTATCTTGGAGACGTCCTTGCCTCCTGCCTGGGCCATATCGGCCCTGCCGCCCCCCCCGCCGCCGGCCACCGTCGCAGCCTGGCGGACTATGGCGCCGGCGTTGAAGCCGCGGGCGGTAAGATCCCTGGTGACTGTGACCACGAAAGACGCCTTGCCTCCGACGGCGGCACCCAGGATGACTATACCCGACCCGATCCTGTCACGAACCATGTCGGCCATGCTGCGAAGGCCGTCGATGTCAGCGACCTCGACCTGGGCGGTCACCATCTTCACGCCGTCAACGTCGACGGCTGACGCCACCAAGCCGTCGATGCTCCCCTGGGCCAGTTTCGCCCTGAGGCGCTCCAATTCCTTGTCAGCCGCGTGCAGCTCCGCCTGGAGGCGCTCCACGCGGGAAAGGAGGTCGTCTTCGGACGACTTGAGCAGCCCGTTCAGGCGCTCTATCAGGTTGCGGCTGCGCCTGACGTAATGGAGGGCGCCCATCCCCGAGACAGCCTCTATCCTGCGGATGCCCGCAGCGATGCTACTCTCCGATACTATCTTCACCAGGCCGATGTCGCCAGTGCGGCACACGTGCGTGCCTCCGCACAGCTCCAGGCTGACATCGCCCATCTTGACCATGCGCACGGTGTCACCGTACTTCTCATCGAACAGCGCCATGGCCCCTGCCCGGCGCGCCTCCTCAAGGGAGCCGTACTCTATGTTCACCGGGAGGTTCATCAGCACCCAGCCGTTGGCGATGTCCTCCACCTCTTCGATCTGCTCCGGGGTGAGGGCGGTGTGGTGCGAGAAGTCGAACCGCAGCCGATCGTGGTCCACAGCCGACCCGGCCTGCTGCACGTGCTGGCCTAGCACCCTCCTTAACGCCGCGTGCAGAAGGTGCGTGGCGGAATGGTTTGCCGCGGTGGCGCGGCGCAGTGACTCGTCCACCTCCGCGATCACGGTATCGCCTACCGAAAGACCTCCGCTCTCCATCACCACCTGGTGGACTACGGCGTCGCCCAGTGGCCTGGTGACACTGACAACCTGGGCAACAGCTCCCGAATCCGACACTATCCTGCCGGTGTCGGCCGCCTGTCCGCCTGACTCTGCATAGAAGGGAGTGGCATCAAGCACGATCTCGCCGCGCTCGCCGGCCTGCAGCCGACCCACCGCCTCGCCGGACGCACCTATCATGGCAACCACCTTGGCGCGGGTGCGCAGCTCCTCGTATCCGGTGAACCTGGTGTCAACGTCGCCTATGGCTTCGTGATACCGCTCGCTCCTGTCATCCAAGTAGGAGCTGGCGCCGCGCGCAGCGCGGGCCTTCTCCCTCTGCTGCTCCATGGCACGGTCGAACCCGGCCTTGTCTACGGTGAGGCCCTTCTCGCCTGCGATCTCCACCGTGAGCTCGTACGGGAACCCGTAGGTATCGTACAGCCTGAACGCATCCTCACCCGGAAGCGCGCTGCCGCCAGCATCGACGATCCGCGACACCATGGCGTCGAGCACCGCCGATCCCTGCTCCAGAGCCGAAAGGAACCTCTCCTCCTCCAGCTTCACGGTGAGAAGGATCCTGTCGCGCTCCCTCTCAAGCTCGGGGTACGCAACCTTCATGGTACGGATCACGGCATCCACCGCCTCGGGCATGAACACTTCCTTCACGCCCACCAGACGTCCGTACCGCACGGCGCGCCTGAGCAGCCTCCTCAGCACGTAGCCACGGCCTTCGTTGGACGGCAGGATGCCATCGCAAACCATGAACGTGGTGGCCCTCGCGTGGTCGGTGATCAGGCGCACCGCCACGTCAGCGAGGCCGCCGTGGCCGTACTCCACCTTGGTAAGCTCCGCCACGCGGTCTCGAATGGCCTTGGTCTCGTCGGTGTCGAAGATGGTGGGCACGTCCTGCAGAACCGCAGCGACGCGCTCCAGGCCCATGCCGGTATCGATGCCCTTTCGCTCCAACGGGGAGTACTTGCCGTCCTCGTTCCTGTGGAACTGGATGAACACCAGGTTCCATATCTCGATGAACCTGCCGCAGTCGCAGTCCAGACCGCAGTCGGGCTTGCCACACCCGTACTTCGGCCCGCGGTCGATGTGTATCTCGGAGCACGGGCCGCACGGCCCCACGCCGATCTCCCAGAAGTTGTCCTCCTTGCCCTTGCGCACTATCCTGGAGGCGTCCACGCTGATCTTCTTGTTCCAGATCTCGAAGGCCTCATCATCGTCGAGATATATGGTTATCCATATCTGCTCTTTGGTGAAGCCCAGATGCTCGGTGACGAACTCCCAGGCCCAGGCGATGGCTTCGTCTTTGAAATAGTCGCCAAATGAGAAGTTGCCAAGCATCTCGAAGAAGGTGCCGTGGCGGCTCGTCCTTCCGACGTTCTCTATATCTGCAGTGCGGACGCACTTCTGGCACGTGGTCACCCGCGTGTGCTCCGGCTTGGCGGTGCCCAGGTAGTACGGCTTGAACGGCACCATTCCGGCCGCGGTCAGCAGAATAGTAGGGTCGCCCGCCGGCACCAACGATGCTGAAGGCAGGATATGATGGTCCTTGGATTCGAAGAATTTCAGGTACGCCTGGCGCAGCTCGTTTGCGAGCAAGTTCAACACCCCACTTGTGTGGCAGAGATTCTTGGACTAACTTATCACAACCTGAATGAGCGCACAACAGCGCTCACGCGTCGGGAGCCAACAGGCTGCGTGCGATGATGAACAGCACGGCGGCAGCGGGAACTGCTATGAGTAGCCCCACCACGCCAAAGAGCTTTCCTCCGATTATCAGGGACGATATCACAGCCAGCGGGTGGAGTCCAACGCGGTCTCCCACTATCTTCGGAGACAGCACCGCAGATTCCACCTGCTGTATGGCGCCGAAAGCGAACACCGTCAAGACGGCTCGAGTGGTGGACACGCGGGACGCCATCAGCACCGCAGGCAGCATTCCCAGGAAAGGCCCGAAGTACGGGACCGCCTCCAGCATCCCCGCGATGAAGGCCAACGGAAGGGCGTATGGCACTTTCAACAGGGTCAAGACGGCGCCGGACGCCAACAGCACGAAGGCCGACACTATGGCTATGCCCCGCACCCAGCCTGCCAGGGCGCTGTCGATGGCTGACACGGTGGCCATTATCGCCTCTCGGCATCCCGCAGGCAGCCACGACGCGAAGCTCTCGCGGATGCAGTGGACGTCCCGGGTGAGGTAGAACGCGATCACGGGGGCCAGCAACAGGTTCCCGATCTGCCCGGCTACGGCCGAGAGCGCCTCCACCGCCTGGCGGGCCAGCGAACCAATGTAGCGCTCTATCCTGTCCACCAGCAGCGCTGCGATTTCCGCTCCGGCCCCGTCGCGCGCTATGCCGAGGCCAGTGAGCCAGCCGTCTGCCAGGCCGTCGAAGCCGACCTCCGGCTGGCCGTGGAGGTATGCCGTGACTATCCCCTCAAGGCCTTTCACCAGAGGCGGCAGCACGAAGGCCAGAGCGAAGCCGAGCGCCAACACCACGATGACGTAAGCGGTGAAGATGGCGGCCACACGTGGAGCTCCGCGGCGTTCCGCAGCCTCCACCAGCGGGCTTATGATGTACGAGATCAGCACCGCCAGGCCGAAGGGCGCCGCAAGCCAGCCGGACCTGGCCAGAAGCACCGCCAGCACGATGACCAGGGCGGTCCAGCCGACCCGCGCCAGGACGGACCTGAAAGAAACAGGCCGGCCCTGGCCTTGTAGGCGGCTGGCCGGCCTGTGGTCTCGCTCACTCCCAGCGTCATTCATGCCCGATCCCGAATCGCCGGACCACCGAACGCACTGCAGACGTTGCGGGGTTTGTAGTCGTCCTGACCCTCGACGCCGCCCTGGTCACCCGGCGCACCGAACCCACTGGCCCGTGTCGCACGGCCTCCTCGCGCACCACCTCACGGCCCGCGCTGGTCCGCGACATCATCAGCACACTGAGCCCTGCTCCGATCAGGCTACCTGTGATCAACGTTCGCCAAAACCTGTTTATCGCACGTCCCTCCTTCCGCAGAGGTATTATCCCCGCGTGGAGAGGATGTATCACTCGTGCGCGTGCCCGTGTTCGTGCCCGTCGAGGTCGACCTCGATGGAAGCCGGATCGATCCCAGTGTCATCGTCGGGATGGCGCTGGAGGTAATCCTTGATGGCCATGTGAAGCGCATCGGCCGCAAGATTCGAACAATGCATCTTCACCGGCGGCAGCCCTCCCAATGCCTCTGCCACCGCCTTGTTGGTGATGGCCAGGGCCTCCTTCAGAGTCTTGCCCTTCACCATCTCCGTGACCATGCTGGACGTGGCGATGGCTGCTCCGCATCCGAAGGTCTTGAACTTGATGTCCGATATCACGCCGTCCTTGACGGAGATGGCCATGCGCATGATGTCGCCGCACCTGGGGTTGCCCACCTGGCCCACGCCGTCCGGATTCTCGATATCGCCTACGTTCCGAGGATTCATGAAATGGTCCATCACCTTATCCGTATACATAACCTTCACCTCCAAGGTGCGCAACTGGAATGTATGGGGCACGGCGCCGCGCGGCAGTGCGCGCCGTGGCTGCCTTGCCCTGCCCTGCTCTCCTCTGCTCTGTTCTGCTCTGCCCGTGCCCCGTACCGGGCTACTCCGCCCTCCCGCTCACTTGCACGAGTAGGGACCGGATTGAACGCCGGAGCCCGCGCCGGCTCTGTGGCAGCCCTCCGGGTTTGCGCACAGATCCTTGATGGCGCACTCTCCCGCTCTATCATATATTGGAGACATCATTCTGAGCTTCTGCACTATGCCTGGCAGCACGCTCACGACGTAGTCCACGTCCTCGACCGTCGTTCCCCTGCCGAGGGTCATCCGCACAGATCCGTGGGCCACCTCGTGCGGGATGCCCATGGCCAGCAGCACGTGGGACGGTTCCAGAGAGCCTGAAGTGCACGCCGACCCGCTGGATGCGGCGATGCCCGCCATGTCAAGGTTCAGCAGCAGAGCCTCTCCCTCAACATACAGGAAGCTCACGTTCGCGTTGTTGGGCAGCCGCATGGTGGGGTGGCCGTTCAGCTTGACGTGCGGGATGTGCGTCATAAGGCCGTTGACAAGCCGATCGCGCAGCGCGGCCTCCCTGGCGGCCTCCTGGTGAAGCTCGGTCATGGCAAGCTCAGCTGCGACACCCATGCCAACTATCCCGGCGGTGTTCTCCGTACCCGCCCGGCGCTTGCGCTCCTGGGCGCCGCCGGTGATCAGAGGCGCGATCCGGATCCCCTTTCTGATGTAGAGGGCGCCCACGCCCTTCGGCCCGTAGAGCTTGTGCGCAGCCATGGAAAGCATGTCAACGCCGAGGTCTCTGACGTCCACGGGCACGTGTCCCACTGACTGCACCGCATCGGTGTGCATCAACACCCCCGCCTCGCGGGCGATGGCGGCGATCTCCTTGATGGGCTGAAGCGTCCCCACCTCGTTGTTGGAGTGCATTATGGTGATGAGGAACGTGTTCGGAGTGATCGCCGCGCGAACATCGTCCGGGTTCACCATGCCGTACTGGTCCACCGGCACCACCGTTACCTCGAAGCCGAGGCTCCTCAGGCTTAGGGCGGTGTCGAGCACCGCATGGTGTTCCACCGCTGATGTGATGATGTGGTTCTTCTTTCCGAACGCCGCCAGCGCAGCACCTCTGATGGCATGGTTGTCGGCCTCAGAACCTCCTCCGGTGAACACGATCTCCTGAGGCTCGGCGCCGATGAGGGCTGCCACGCGCTCCCTGGCCTTATCAAGCTCCATCCTGGCCTCGCGCCCGAAAGAATGGATGCTGGAGGGGTTACCGAACCTCTCAGTGAGGTACGGCACCATCGCCTCGAACACTTCCGGTCTCACCGGGGTCGTCGCCGCGTGGTCAAGGTAAACCCTTCTCATTGCATGTGTCCCTCCGATGCTTCCTCCAAGAAGATGGGAATGCCTACTGTCGTCAGCGTCGAATGCCGGCTAGTCGGCAGGGTCGGAGCCCGCCGAGGTGCCAGCCAGATCGCCCAGCGTGGTGGAGTCAAGTATTGAGACGATGCCCTTCTGCAGCTTATCCCATACAGGGTGGGCAGCGCACAATGACCTCTTGTGGCATTGCACCCCGTCGCGGTTCTCACTAGTGCAGTCGCACACCGCGATAGGGCCGTCCACGGCCCTCACCACGTCCGCTACGCTTATTGTGTGTGGCTCACGGGTTAACATGTAACCTCCGCCGGAACCCCTGGCACCGTGAACCAGCCCTGCTTTGCGCAGCTTACGAAACAGCTGCTCGAGATATTTCTCAGGTATGCCTTCCCTCGATGCCACTTCCCTGATGGAGATAGGCCCGGCTCCATGGGATGCAGCCAGCTCCACCATGGCCCTCACCGCGTATTCCGATCTGGAGCTCAATCGCATTCCGACAGCCTCCTATCTTCCCCGGGATCAAATCAGACTAATTTGGTATGATTTCAACTCAACTATACGCCACGGTCTCCCAGTTGTCAACAATAACGGAAGGCAGGGTCACGCCGTAACCGCCCGAGTTCGGGGGCATGGCAGTTCTTGTGGTCCGGGCAGCGTGATTGTGGGACTGCTCCGGGTTTTCGAGGGGCAGCTCCGCCTCCGCTGGCGTCCACACGAGCCGCGCCGGCGCGGTTTCGGCGTTTTCGAGGAGTAGCTCCGTTTCTGCTCCTCGATCCGGAGGCGCAAACCCGCCACAGCTCCTCGATTCGGAGGAGAACACCTTTGTCGGGGCGTGTGCGATCGCCCTCGCCTGGGTCCCCTCAGCAACACACCTCACCTAGCTGCGTCTTTGTGGCAACGCCTTCGCGCGGCGACGCTTTCCGCTCAGCAGCTCCGCCTCCGCCGCCGTCCACACGAGCCGCGCCGGGGCGGTTTCGGCGTTTCCGAGGAGCAGCTCCCCTTCTGCTCCTCGATCCGGAGGCTCAACCCCGCCGCAGCTCCTCGATTCGGAGGAGAACACCTTCATCGTGGCGTGTGCGATCGCCCCCGCCGGGGCCTCCTCACCAAAGCACCTCATCTAGCTGCGTCTTTGTGGCAACGCATTCGCGCCGCCGGGCTTTCCCATCAGCAGCTACGCCCCCGCCGGCGTCCACACGAGCCGCGCCGGCGCGGTTTCAGCGTTTCCGAGGAGCAGCTCCCCTTCTGCTCCTCGATCCGGAGGCGCAACCCCGCCGCAGCTCCTCGATTCGGAGGAGGACACCTTCATCGTGGCGTGTGCGATCGCCCTCGCCGGGGCCTCCTCACCAACACGCCTCACCTAGCTGCGTCTTTGTGGCAACGCATTCGCGCGGCGACGCTTTCCCCTCAGCAGCTCCGCCTCCGCCGCCGTCCACACGAGCCGCGCCGGCGCGGTTTCGGCGTTTCCGAGGAGCAGCTCCCCTTCTGCTCCTCCATTCGGAGGCGCAAACCCGCCACAGCTCCTCGGTTCGGAGGAGAACGCACGCGGTGGCGCCTTCCGAAAGCTGTAGTCGACGATCTAAGCGTCGCCGACATTCCGCCCCGCTGACGCCGCTTGGCCGCCGTCGGCGCCCCGCTGAGGCATTGCCGGAGATCGAGTGCGCCGGCGCGCCAATCACCGTGCGCCTATTCGGCTCGGGCCCCATGATCCAATGAGACCATCGACTCATTGGATCATGGGGCAGGTAATGCCTTCGAACGGCACGAATAGTGCTCTCACAGAAGGGTCTATCAGCTAGGTGCACCGGCGCGGCCCGGCCACGCCATGGCCTAAGAGCAAGGGAAGCGTGAAGGGAGGCGCATGCATGCACGTTGGAGCCGCAATTGCCGTGGTGATACTCGCCATCACGGGCCTGGCGTCACTGTGGTTCGCACGCACCCTGGGCAAGGGGAGATTCGAGCTTATCAACGGATTCAAGCCTGAGAAAGCGAAGGACGCCCGCGCGCTCGCTGGCGTCCTGCGAATCTGCTATTCCATACTGGGCTGGGCGCTCCTGGGCTCCGCCTTTCTGACAGCAGGCACGGGCTCGTTGGCGGCAGGCCTGATCGCAGCGTCGCTCATCATCACCGTCACCCTGACGTTCATGATATCGACAATGTCGAAGTACTACCGCCTGTAACTCGAGGCAGCAATGCCGCCATCGACACGGCGTCAACCGAAGGCCACATCCAGCACCATCATCACCGTGAAGCCCAGGATCACTCCTATCGTCGCGATGTCGGTGTTCCCCTGGGACTGCGCCTCAGGGATCAGATCCTCAGCCACCACGAACACCATGGCTCCAGCCGCGAAGGCCAGCGCGTACGGGAGCACCGACGCCACCTGCATCACCAGCGCGGCGCCGAGAACCCCGGCGATTATCTCCACCACCGCCGAGAACTGCCCCCACATGAAGCTGGCCCACGGGGAGAGCCCCGCCCTGCGTAGCGGAAGCGCTACAGCCATGCCTTCCGGAAAGTTCTGAATCCCTATGCCTAGCGCCAGGGCAGCCGCCCCGGCCACGCTGGCGGTCTCAATCCCTGCTACGCCTGCTCCGCCGTTCGCCGCCCCGAAGGCGACGCCCACAGCGAGCCCTTCCGGAATATTGTGCAACGTCACAGCCAGCACCATCAGCACTGCAGGCCGAAGCTCGGAGGCTGGGCCATCCGCCACGTTCTCGGATAGGCTCGGATGCAGGTGGGGTACCAGCGCATCGGCCAGACGCAAGAAGGCGGCGCCGCCCAGAAACCCAAGTGCTGCAGGCACCCATCCTACCCCGCCCCTGGTTTCAGCCATCTCTATGGCCGGCGCCAAGAGCGACCAGTAGCTGGCCGCCAGCATCACCCCTGCAGCGAAACCCAGCATGCCGTCAAGGAGCTTTCGCGACATCTGCGCCCTCACTAAGGACACTGACGCGCCAACTGCAGTAAGGGCCCACGTGAACATGGTAGCCAGCAGCGCCCCTACCACCGGGTGCAGGCTCTCAAGAAACGCGATCATCCGGCGTCACTCACTCTCCTCACCGTCGGAACCCGGCCGCGCGACCGGCTCGTAGTACTTCACGCCCAATAGCTCATCCGGCATATACTGCTGCTCCACCCAGTTTCCCGGGTAGTCATGAGGGTACTTATATCCTATTCCCGCGGTGCGCAGATGGACCGGTACGTGGCCTATCGTCTTGTTCTCCACGTCGGCTATGGCCCTGCCTATCGCCGTCACCACGGCGTTGCTCTTGGGGGCAGTAGCAATGTATATGGTGGCATGAGCTAAGATGATCCTCGCCTCCGGCATCCCCACCTTCTCCACCGCCGTCAGGGCGGCCGCCGCCACCAGGAGCGCCCGCGGATCGGCCATGCCCACGTCCTCGCTTGCGTGAATCATCAGTCTTCTGGCTATGAAGCGGGGATCCTCGCCCGACTGTATCATCCTGGCGAGGTAGTGAAGGGCGGCGTCGGGGTCAGAGCCACGCATGCTCTTGATGAAGGCGGAGACGACGTCGTAGTGCATGTCGCCGGCGGCGTCGTAGCGCAGTGCGCGGCGCTGGATGGATTCCTCCGCCACACCCAGGGTTATGTGCACGACGCCGTCGGGCCCTGGCGGGGTCGATAGCGTCGCCACCTCCAGCGCATTCAGAGCCGACCTGGCGTCGCCGTTGGCGTACTCGGCGAGGTGGTCCGCGGCGTCGTCATCGAGGCGCACCTGCATGTTCCCCAGGCCTCGTTCGGCATCCTCAAGGGCGGAACGAGTCAGGGAAAGGATGTGCTCCTTACGCAGGGGCTTCAACTCGAAGACACGCGACCTTGACACCAGCGGGGCATTCACTTCGAAGAAGGGGTTCTGGGTGGTGGCGCCGATGAGAACCACGACGCCGTTCTCCACGTGGGGAAGGAGAGCGTCCTGCTGCGCGCGGTTGAATCGGTGGATCTCGTCGAGGAAGAGGATGGTGCGCTTTCCGTAGAGCTTGAGGTTGTCGAGTGCCCGGGCCACTACCTCTCTGACGTCCGCCACGCCCGCGGTGACCGCGTTCAGCCGCACGAACTCGGCCCGTGTGATGTTGGCTATGACCTCGGCGAGGGTGGTCTTCCCCGAGCCTGGGGGCCCCCACAGGATCATGGAGCCTATCCTATCTGCCTCGATGGCCCGCCTGAGGAGGCGCCCGGGGCCCAGAATGTGGTCTTGGCCGAGCACCTCGTCAAGGGTGCGCGGCCTCATCCTGGCCGCCAGCGGCCGGCTATCTTTCAGCTGCTCGACGCCGAAGTCGAACAGGTCTGAGTCAGCCACCCGACCTCACTCCCCCGGAAAATGGCAAAGAACCCCACCATGCCGTATGTCTGGCCGTTTCTCCCCCGCTCCGCGAGGTGGGTGCCCTCCTGCCGCCTTTACGATCCGCGCTACGGCGCGGCCCCATGCCAGTGGCAGAGTTAGGCTCCCAGTGTTCTTGTGTTGGAAGCAAACAGCCAGATACATTACGCACACAGCAGGGTTGCATCCACTGCGTTTTTCGCCTTCATGATAGCACAGAGCCCGTTGCGTTTCAACAGAGACGAGCAATTCGGGACTACCACTATCTGCCCTCACGCAGCATGCTTGCCAGCCCTGCCATGGGTACCTCACGCTGTTCGCCTGTGGACATGTCTTTCAACGCAACGGTGCCCCGATCGATCTCGTTGTCGCCGATAATGGCCACGAACTTGGCGTTCACCTTGTCGGCATACCTCATCTGCGCTTTGAGGCCCCGGCCCATCATGTCGAAGTCGGCCGACACCCCCTGGGACCTCACCTGGAAAGCAAGCTCGAAAACGCGCTCGGCAGCGCGCTCTCCCAGCGATACGAAGAAGACGTCCACGCCGCCGGCGAAGCGCTTGGCGTCGGCGCCGGCCTTCATCGCCAGGACGCACCGCTCCATTCCGCAGGCGACTCCCACGGCGGGCGTGGGCTGGCCGCCCAACTCCTCCACCAGGCCGTCGTACCTTCCGCCTCCCCCAATGGCATCTTGGGAGCCTATGCCGCCCACGGTGTACTCGAAGGTGGTGCGGTTGTAGTAATCGAGCCCTCGCACCAGCCGCGGGTTGAGGACGTATTCCACGCCCAGCTTGTCCAGGAGCCTGCGCACCTCTGAGAAGTGCTGAGCGCACTCGGGGCACAGGTACTCGAATATGGGCGGAGGATCCGGCATATAGCCCCTGCACTCCTGGGACTTGCAGTCCAATAGCCGCAACGGGTTTCTCTCATACCGGCTCTGACACGACGGACACAGCTGCGGAAGGACAGGAGCGTACACCTCCTTCAAGAGATTCCTGTACCCGGGGCGGCACACAGGGCACCCGATGGAGTTCAGGTTGACCGTCACGTCGGTGATCCCCAGTGCCCTGAAGATGTCGAGGGGCGTCGCGATGACCTCCACGTCAGCGGCTGGGCCCGCCACGCCGATGACCTCCATGCCGAACTGATGGAATTGGCGATACCGCCCGGCCTGGGGTCGCTCGTACCGGAACATGGGACCTATGTAATACAGCTTAGTCGGCTGCGGCCGCGAAGCCATCCGGTGCTCGACGTAAGCGCGCACCGCGGGCGCGGTGCCCTCTGGCCGCAGCGTGATCATGCGGTCGCCGCGGTCGCGGAAGGTGTACATCTCCTTCTCGACGATGTCGGTGGTGGCGCCGACTCCCCGCTCGAACACCTCGGTATGCTCGAAGATGGGAGTGCGTATCTCGCTGTAGCCGCACAGCGCCATCGTCTGCCGGATCACCGACTCCACGTGTTGCCAGAGCCCTGATTCGTCTGGGGTGATGTCCTGCGTACCCCTGGGGGCAGAATACTCCATACCTAGTCCTCCCTGACACGTATCTTCCATCGCACGTGTATGTGGCTTACGCCACTATGCGCCCTACACGCCACTACGCGCCATCATGCGCCCCTATGAAAACGGGCGGGATCGCCCCGCCCGCAAGTGTCTTCTCCCGGCGCCGCAGCCTACCGAGCCTACCGACCGATCGGCCTACGGGCCTACTCTTCAGGCTCGGATTCGGCCTCGGCCTCGGCTTTAGCTGCCTCCGCCTCAGCCGCGCGCTGACGGTTGGCCTCTCGGATCGCGTCCACCTTAGCCCTTATCTCCGCGGCGCGGTCGGTGTTGCCCATCCCGTTGTAACCGTCGTACACCAGGCCCAGGATGTAAATGTCGTCGCCCGCCAGCTGCGCGGCTTTCTGGAGCGCTTCGTCGGCCCCCTCCGCGTCCTTCTGCTGGCCCAGCATCCGGCCCTTGAGGACGTAGTAATACGCGTCATCGCCGGCCAGCTTGTCAGCCTTGCGGAATGTGGAGGTGGCGTTCTTGCGGTCGCCCACAGCCACATAGGAGACGCCCAGCGGCATGAGCACGTACGGATCCTCCGGCGCGTCCTTGGCGTAGCGCTTGTACTGCTTCACCGCTTCCTGGTAGTTGCCTTCGTTGTATGCCCTGTATGCCAAGACGCCGGGATCCAGGATCTCAGGCGTCACTGACTTCTTGGCTTCCTCAAGCACAGCATCTCTGGCTTCCTGCATCTTCCGCCTGGCCAAGACGTTCTCGATTATGGACCTCGACTCCTCCAGAGACCAGGAAGTGTTGAAGCCCGCGACCTTCTCGAACTCAGCCTGGATCTCCTCGTCGGTGATCTCATACGGGTACGCCACCGACGGATACATGGAGATGAGCAGGCTGTCGGCGATGGCCTGCTTGAAGGTTTTCACCGAATAACCGGAGCTCGCCAACACGGCAACCCATTCCGACTCGTCAGTGAAGTACTGGCGCTGCGCCTCGTACTGGGCGTCTATGTCGGATTGGGGCGCCACGTAATTGGCCTTCTTGGCGGCGTCCAGGATGTATGCGTCCTCGATCAGGTTGTCAAGGGCGTCCGAACGAAGGGCCTCATACTCATCGGGCAGGATCTCGGAATAACCCCGCTCCTGATAAAGCCTGTATACCTCGCGCTTCAGGTCGAGAGCGGTGATGCGCTCGCGCCCCACCTTCGCCACGACTATGGTTGCCTCGACGCCGCCTGGGTTCGCTCGGGTGAAGATCATGGGGACGATCATGCCCACGGCCACCAGGCCAGCGATCACAGCAATTATGGTGCTCGAACGCTTACGCATTCCGATTATCAATTGAGACGCCCTCCCACCGTTCGTGAATAGCCTAGGCAATTGTAACGCACGCCACTTGCCAGTGTCAACGCGACCGGCCCACCCCGTGCCATTCCTTTTCCGCAGCTATAGTGGTCTCTACGCCGTGTCCGGGGAGCACGATGGTCTCGTCGTCTAGCGAGAAGAGAACCTCATAGATCGAATCCATCAGCGTGGACTCGTGGCCGCCGGGAAAGTCGGTGCGGCCCACTCCCCGGCAGAACAGGGTATCGCCTGTGAACACCACCTTGTGATCTCGGAGCCACAGGCTGATCCCGCCAGGGGTGTGCCCGGGAGTGTCCAGCACCGCGAACTCCAGCCCCGCCACCCTCAACGTCTCGCCACCGCGAAGGATTCGGTCGGCGGCAAGGTTCTCCCGGCTGGCCCCGGACCTGTCCAGCAGCCCGAAGAGGTCCAGCGGCGCCTCGAGCATGGGGGCATCCCCCTCGCCGACGTATACAGGCGCCCCGGTGGCTTTGCGTAGCGCTGCATTGCCCCCGATGTGGTCGGGATGCCCGTGGGTATTTATGATGGCCTGTACATCCAGGCGGTTTTCGCCGATGACGTTCAGCAGACGCGCCGGAGCAGCTCCGGGGTCGATCACCACGGCAGGCGCCCGGTCAGCCTGGGCCTCGCCCTCCGCTGCGCCACGATGTGCCCGCTCATCACCTCGCTGATGGGCCGGCCCCGTCAGCCACACCAGGTAACAGTTGGTGGAAAGCGGCCCCACCGGCACGCGTCTTATCTCAATGCTCTGTCTATCCATTGGCGAGCTGTCCTCCAATCGTCCGCCTGTCCTCTGCCGGTCGTCCGCAGGCCTGCCTGGGCATGCGCCTCCTAGAAGGCTTTCCCGCTGTCAAGCAGTATGGTCACCGGTCCGTCGTTTACCAGCTCCACCTGCATTTCCGCCCTGAAGACGCCGCGGGCCACCGGTATGCCGTGCGCCGCGATACCGTCTGCCACGGCGTTGAAGAGCCGCTCGGCCTCATCCGGCGGCGCTGCGTCAGTGAAGCTGGGCCTCCTGCCTCGGCGAACGTCTCCGTACAGAGTGAACTGCGAGACGGCAAGAACCTCCCCGCCGACGTCGGCGACGCTCAGGTTCATCTTGCCGTCATCGTCTTCAAAGATGCGAAGGTTGGTGATCTTGTCCACTATGTAGGCGGCGTCGCGTTCGCCGTCGCCGACCCCGACGCCCACCAGGGCCAGGATGCCCCGGCCGACCTTTCCGCACACTTCTCCGCCTACCCTGACCTCAGCGCGGCTCACCCGCTGCACCACGGCTCTCAGCACTAACACCCCTCAATTTGGCCGCACCCGGTGCACGTCCTTCACTCCGCTCACCCGTCGCAGCCTCGATATGACGTTGTTCATGTGGTCCACGTCGTCTATCTCCACCGTCATGGCTATCAGGGCGGTGGAGTTTTTCGACGTCCTGGCGGTCACGGCGCTGACGGTGGCCTTCGTCTCTGCCACGGCGTTCATCACCACCGTGAGCAACCCGGGCCTGTCCAGCGCCTCCATCTCGATGTCCACCGGATATGAGGACCTCTCCCGCGTGTCCCACCACACCTCTATGGTGCGCCCGGGGTCGGCCCTGAGGATCTGGGACGCGTTGGGGCAGTCTTCAGTGTGAACAGACACACCGCGCCCCCTGGTGATGTAGCCCACTATGGGGTCGCCAGGCACCGGTGTGCAGCACTTGGCGAACCTCACAAGCACGTTGTCGATGCCCCGCACCACAACGCCCCGGTACGACCTTACCGAGGGCTTGGCGGGCACGGCGGCCAGCTCCTCCGCGGGCTTCTCGACGCGCTCCGGCGCCAGCCTGCCCGCCACCTGCAGCGCTGACACCTTGCCGTAGCCGATGGATGCCAGGAGGTCGTCGGCGCTGGCGTGGCTGAGTTTGGCGGCCACCTCCGCCAGGCGCTCCTCCTTCATGTTGGCGTGCACCTCGAGGCCCATCCGCCTGAGCTCCTTCTCCAGGAGCTGACGGCCCTGCTCGATGGATTCCTCTCGGCGCTGCTCCTTCACCCACTGGCGTATCTTGCTCTTGGCCTTGGAGGTCTTGGCGAATTTCAGCCAGTCCCTGCTCGGCCCGGCCTGCGCCTTGTTGGTGATGATCTCCACTATATCCCCTGTAGACAGAGGGGTGCTCAGCGGGACCATGCGCCCGTTGACTCTCGCGCCGGCGCACTTGTGGCCGACGTCAGTGTGCACGGCGTAGGCGAAGTCCACAGGCGTAGACCCGGTAGGGAGGATCTTCACGTCGCCTTTGGGCGTGAACACGTACACCTCGTCGGAGAACAGGTCCACCTTGAGGGTCTCCACGAACTCCGCGCCGCTGCGGGTCTCCTTCTGCCACTCCAGTATCTGCCTGAGCCAGGTAATCTTGTCCTCGAAGTCGCCTCCCGACGTGCCCTCCTTGTAGCGCCAGTGGGCGGCGATGCCGTACTCGGCGGTCCTGTGCATGTCCCAGGTGCGGATCTGTATCTCCAGCGGCTCTCCCCGGGGCCCCACAACGGTGGTGTGCAGGGACTGATACATGTTTGACTTGGGCATCGCTATGTAGTCCTTGAACCTTCCGGGGATGGGCTTCCACAGGCTGTGGATGGCCCCCAGCACCGCGTAGCACTCCCTCACCGTGTCCACGATGACCCTCATGCCCATCAGGTCCCATATCTCACCGAAATCCTTGCCCTGGCGGACCATCTTCCGATAGATGCTGTAGAAATGCTTCGGCCTGCCCTGGATCTCGGCCTCGATGCCTATCTCCTGCAGCGCCGCGTGTAGGGTCTGCCGGGCCTCCTCGATGCGCTCCTCCCGTTCCTGGCGCTTGGTGGCCACCCTCTCCACCAGCTCGTAGTAGGCCGCTGGTTCCAGGTAACGCAGGGCCAGGTCCTCAAGTTCCCACTTCATGCGCCACATGCCCAGCCTGTGGGCAAGCGGCGCGTATATCTCCACGGTCTCGCTGGCCACCCTGACTTGCTTTTCCGGATTGCTGTGCCGGAGGGTGCGCATGTTGTGAAGCCTGTCTGCAAGCTTGATCAGTATCACCCTGATGTCGCGGGCCATGGCCACCAGCATCTTGCGGAGGCTCTCGGCCTGCTGCTCCTCGCGGGTCTTGAAATCCACCCGCGACAGCTTCGTCACGCCGTCCACCAGCGCCGCCACCTCGGGGCCGAAGAGCGCCGCCATCTCCTCGTACGTCTTCCCCGTATCTTCCACCACGTCGTGAAGCAGGCCAGCGGCTATGGTGTTGGGATCCAGGTCCATCTCGGCCAGGATGAAGGCCACTGCCGCAGGATGGTCGAAGTAGGGCTCGCCGGATTCCCTGATCTGCCCCGCGTGGGCCGACTCCGCGTACTCCCACGCCTTCCTGACCACCTCGACGTCGGCAGCACTCCTTCCCGCCTGCATCATGCGGGCGATCAGGGCCTCCAGCGTCCGCGCCGAATGCCCGTTATTCTCCTCCCCTGTCATGCCGCCGCCACCTCCTGCTACAGCCGTTTCGACTCCGCCAGGTCCTTCAGGAGCAGCTCCACGCTGGTCCGTCCGTTCCACTCGTTTACCTCCAGCGAGTATGCCACGTCAACCTCTTCAGCCGCCATCGCCACTCGGGCCAACTTCTTGCTGAGCCTGAACCCTATGGCGTCAAGGACCCTCCGTCCCCTGCCCAGCTTCACCTTGAGGTGGCGCCCTTCGGGCCCCACCTGCCTGCACTCCAGCACCATCATATTGCGGCTCACGAACACCGGAGACGGATTGCCCAGGCCGAAGGGCTCGAGCCTGGAAAGCTCCAGCGCCAGCTCAAGGTCGATCTCGTCCTCCGCCAGCTCCCCGTCCACCCTCATGGTGGGCACCAGTTCGCCCCTGCGCAGGCACTCCAGGCCTATCTCGTTGAGGCGCTCCCTGAAGGCGTCCAGCTGGTCCGCGCTGATGGATATCCCCGCCGCCTGTGCGTGCCCACCGTACTTCAGGAGCAAGTCGGAGCATTCGCCTAAAGCTTCGTACAAATTGAAGCCGGGGACGCTGCGACAGGATCCTCTCCCAACATCGCCTTCAAACGCCACCAGCACCGTCGGCCTGAACGTCATCTCCGCTATCTTGGAGGCGACTATGCCTATCACCCCGCTGTGCCACTGGGGAGAGCCCATCACGATGGCGCCGGTTGACCTGACGTTCATCTTGCTCACAGGCTCCCATACCTGCCGGAGGATGTCCATCTCTATCTCCTGGCGCCTGCGGTTCTCCTCGTCCAGCATGGCGGCGAGGGAGTTGGCCTCCTCCTCCGAATCCGTCAGGAACAGGCGCGCGCCCAGGCTCGGATCGCCTAACCTGCCTGCGGCGTTGATCCGGGGTCCCAGCCCGAAGCTGATGTGCCCGGCCTTGAGCGCTCGCCCCTCCAGATCCGAAACGGCCATTAGGCTCCGGATGCCCAGGTTCGATGTGCGCTCCATCATCGAGAGGCCGTGGCTGACTATGGTCCGGTTCTCGTCAACGAGGGGCACCACGTCGGCGACGGTGCCCAGCGTCACCAGGTCAAGGTAGCGCAGGGGCTCCGCCTCAGCCACCTGGCGGAAGTACCGGTCCCACACGGCCGACGCCAGCTTGAATGCAACCCCCACGCCTGCCAGCCCTTCGAACGGGTAGGCACAGTCGCGCCTCTTCGGGTCCACCACCGCCACGCAGGTGGGGAGGGATTTGCCGGGCTCATGGTGATCGGTGATTATCACGTCGAGGCCCAGGGAGCTTGCCAGCTCCACCTCGTCGAAGGCGCCGATGCCGCAGTCCACCGTGACCAGGAGCCCCACGCCATCCTCGGCGCTGCGCGTCACCGCGTCGGCGTTGAGCCCATACCCTTCAACCAGACGATTGGGTATGTAGTAATCGACGTTGGCGCCACAGGCTCGAAGCACCGATACCAATAGCGACACCGCCGTGATGCCGTCCACGTCGTAGTCTCCGTATATCCTGATGTGCTCACCATCTGCGATCGCCCTTGCCAGCCGGCTTGCGGCCGCGTCCATGTCGGGCAGGAGAAAGGCGTCGTGCAGCTTGTGAAGATCCGGATAGAGAAAGTCCTGCACAGACTGGGGATCCGTCAGCCCCCGCGCACACAGCACCTTGGCCAGCGCCTTCGATACGCCGCACTCCCGGCTTATCCTTTCAACCAGCTTGTCTTCGACTGTAGCCACTTCCCATACTGTGTTCAACTGCGGCATGATTTCCCCACCTTTATTCAGGCAGAATTCGACTTATCTTCGGGTTTCACCTGCTTACACACGGCGGTATGTTGGCGCTATTCTGTTCCAAGCCTGCCGCGCTCGCCCGCCACCAGCTTCGCCAGGAGATCCCGGTCGAACTCTTCCACAATGTACAGGGTGCCGCAGGCCTCCTGCGTCAGCCGCTTCAAGAACGATTTATTTGGAGACAGCCCTATGCACGTGAAGGGAATCCCCGCAGACCGTATCCTGCGTGCTGCCGTCAGGGCATCCCTGGCCGGGTCCGACGTGTAGCTGTTCATGGTTGGTATCCCGTCTGTGAGTAGCACCAGCATCGTCCTGCTGCCGCCCTTGCGCTCCAAGAGCTTCACCGCCTGCTCGATCCCGGCAGCCATGGGGGTGAGGCCCCGCGGGCGCACGGAGGCAAGGCCGGTCTCCAGGGCCCGGGCCGAGCGGGCTCTCACCACGTGGGCCGTGACGTCCCTGTCCTGAAAGGTGAGGACGCTGACCCTGTCGCGGCACGAGTAGAACACGTGCCTGGCCAGGTGCCTTGCGGCGTGGATCCTGGAGCCAGCCATGCTGGCGCTGGCGTCGATGAGCAGGCATACGTCCATGGGCCTTCTGCGCCTCGGAAGCGACACCATGAGGTCCTGAGGTCCCGGGCGGAGCAGACGGCCCGCGCTCGCGCACCTTCCCGCCCACTTCAGCACCGTGTCAGGCACGGAGATGGACTGCCCTGGCCCCTGCGACCGCGGCACGCACGCCGCCGAGCGCCGACGCCCGGCGCCTGTCGCCTTACGCCCATCGGAGTAGTCGCACCTGTCCACCGGCATCCTCGAGGGCGAAGCGGCGCGCCTGATCAGCCTGCGCATCTTCACCTCCAGCTCCCTGGCGGACTTCCGGATGAAGGCCACCAGGGCCTGTCCCTTCTCCGTAACGGCCAGGCACGAGCCGTCGCCTTCCACCAGCCCCAGGGTCCGAAGCTTCGCCACGATGGAGTCGGCGTCGCCGTACTCCCTGTCCAGAAAGGCATAGGGGCTTTCCCGGCGCCAGCCCGACCCCAACTGCTCCAGGAAGCTTCGTAGCGCCTGGACGGAGCCGAAATCGCTCGCGGCGTCAAGGGCCTCCCGCGCCAGCTCCTCATCGCTGTGGCACCCGCCTGCTCCGGACTCGCGCATGATCGAATCGGTGGCGGAGGTGTACGGCTCAAGGTCGCGGGGCCGACCGGTCTCGGCAGCAACGTTCCGCAGCGCCTCCACCCGCCTGAGCTCCTGGCCGCACCTGATGATGGCCTGCTCCACCGCTTGTACCGCAAGGTAAACGAACCCCGCACCCGTCGGCGGCACCATAGCTGCAACGTGCACGTGGCCTCGGTGGGCCATCCGCAGCGACTGTCTGCCGCCGAAACTGAGAGTGCCGGTGATCCTCCCGCCTCCCATGGAGGTCTGCACGTCTACGGCGTCCGCCAGCACCGGATGGGCGCCGATGCGCCTCGCCTGCTCCGCCCATTCCTCGGCAGCCTGCCGAAGCGCAGCGGCCACCACCACCTGGCTGACGTCGCCTGGGGAGTGGAACACGTCGATATGGACTATCTGGTTCGGAGCCTGGCGTCCGTAGAACGCGGCCCCGGCGTCAACCTGCGACCTCACCTGCACCTCGTTGGGGCGCGACGCGTCGATCACGTGCACCCTGCGCGAGACGACGGCGGCCTCGCCCACCCTGGCTCCCAGTCCACGCTCTGTTAGGCCGCAGAGGGCGGCGGCGAACGCTTCCAGGTCAGGCAGGCTCAAGCCAGGTCCTCCTCACCGAAGACCACCTTCGGCCTCACCTGATCGATGGGCCGGGCGGGGTTATCGGGGCATACCACTGCCTGCCCCGGAGTCTGCTGATCCAGGCGCTGCTCCGGCCTGCCCGGCCTGTCAGTCTGCACCGAGCCGCGCCTCAGTCCATCCGTGGGCTGGGCTCCGGTGCTGTCTTCAGTGGCGGAATCATGGCGCGGGCGCGCGGACCCGCCGGGCTGGGCCGATGAGAGCTGGTCGTGCCTGACTCGATCCAGGAGCCCTTTGAGAACAGCCCTAAGACCAGCGTCAGCCTGCACGTCGCCGCCGCCCGGCCGCGCCGTCGACGGCTGCGCGGCGGGTTCAGCCTCGCCGTGTCGCGGGGATGCGTTGCCTCCGATGCTGGCCCTGGCAGCGCCGACCGCGTGGCGAGGCTCTGACGCACGTTCAGCCAGGGCGTCCAGCGCCCGAAGCGCCCCGGCCATCTGGGCGGCGTCAACCCTGTGCCTGAGCGCCATGGGCAGCACTGCCCTGAGGTCGGCGTAGGTCACCGTGGTCCTGCCTGCCAGGGCGGCGCGGCACCGCGCGGCGGTGCGGGCGGCCTCCATCGCACGGATGCTCTCGATGTCAAAATCCACGTATAGCGAGGCCATACAGTCGAGGATCTCATCGGGGAATTGCACCCTGGCCACTAAGAGCGCAGCCGAAGCCAGGCGCCGGGCGGTTGCTCCCACAGCATCGCTGGCCCCGCCCGCAGCGTCGGCGCCGGCGCAGAGGCGCCCGAAATCGGGCGTGTCAAGGATCCGCCGTATCAGCCACGGGTCGCTGGTCCTCCCCGCCTCGACGCATAGGTCGAACCTGTCTGACAGCTGGCGCCTGATGTCCTCCAGCGGGCCCGGCTCCTCGTCGGGGTTGGAAGCCGCCCACACGCTGCACTCGACCGGCAGGGTCACCACCGGCAGACCTGACTCCTCTATCTGCACCCTGCCTGGTTTGGTGCCCATGACGTCAAGGAGGACGTCTGTGAGCTCGGGCGAGGTGTCGGCGAGCCTGTTCACCTCGTCTGTGAAGAGGATGCCGCGGTTCGCCCTGGGGATGGTGCCGGGAAGCAGTGCCGCCTCAGGCGAGCCCGAGCTGACGAGGCGGGCAAGGTCGATGCTGCCCACCACGGTGCCGAGCTTGGCGGAGTGCGAGATCTCCAGGAAGGGCATGGGAATCCATTCCGATTCGAGGCAGAGGCCCTGGCGGGCCCGGTGTTGGGGGCAGTGGGGGGTCGATGGCCGGCAGTTGTGGGGGCACCCTTTGACCCTTTCGATGGCCGGGAGGACGCTGGCCGCAGCGCGCATGATGGTGGTCTTCCCAGTGCCTCTGACCCCTTCTGCGTGGACGTGAAGTGGCCGGCCGGCCAGGGTCGACACGATGGACATCTCCGCTGCGGCGAACAGGCCGAGGTTGCCCTCGTGCCTGACCAGGCTGTCATAGCAGTGCAATACTACCCCTCCGTGCTTGAGCGATGTCGCAAGTAGTATTGCTCGGGGGCATTGCCACGATTCTACAGCCGCCCTACAGCAGCACTGCCCCGTTTATCTCTATCTTGAACTGACAGCCCAGCACCTCGGCGGCCCGCCGGCACATCGACATCCTGGTGAGGAATATCTCGAAGTAATCCAGCACCGGGCAGATGGACGTGTCGATGGCAAGATCGAGGGTGATGATCTTCTTCTCGGGGTTCACGTCCAAGAACGACCTCTGGGCTGCGTACGACACGCGGTCGTGTATGTCCATGTAGGCCGCGTCCTTCTTCCTCACGCGGGTCCAATGCACGTCGCTCTTGTCGGCCAGTATCACCGCGGCCGAGATCTCGTTCACCGGGTGCCCGTACTCCTCCTCGTGGTTGCCCACCGCCGCCATGATCAGCGCGATCTCGTCGTAGTCCATCCCCAGTCTCTCCAGGATGTGCATGACCATGATGGCGCTGCTCTGCCCGTGATGGTCGCGGGACACGACGTTGCCGACATCGTGCAGGTACCCGGCGATGCCCGCCAGCTCCGCGGTGCGGGCAGGGTAGCCCAGTCTTTCCAGGATGTTATAGGCGATGCTTGCCACCAGGCCACAGTGCCTGTGGCCGTGCTCGGTGTAGCCCATGGCGTCCAGGTTTCGGTCGGCCCTCTTCATGAAGGCCTCCACCTGAGGATCTTGTTTGACTTGTTTGAGGGTTACCATATTATCACCTCCTTTGGCATTAGTGAAGCAGGCCCCGACCTTTGGGAGACGGAGCCTGCGTTATGTACGCGGGTATGAGCTCCGAGGCAGGCTACGCCTGGCCCTGGCTCTGCTCCTTCTCCTTTGGGGCGTTGTCCTTGCCGATGACGTCCTGAACTGCCCACTTGGTGGTCCTGACGGTCACCTTCTCCGAACCGGTGGACACGTTGAGGATGAGGGCGTCATCCTTTATGTCGACTATCTCTCCGAACAGGCCGCCGATGGTGACGACCCTGTTGCCCTTGCGAAGGTTGGCGATCATCTGGTCCCTCTTCTTGCGCTGGACGTTCTGGGGACGGATGACGATGAAATACATCACGCCCAGAACGATCGCGAAGGGCAGGAACGCGCCCAGGACGCTGCCTTGGCCGGCCGGGGCCGCGGTTCCAACTGCTGTTGCCAGCTGCATCAGTGAATTACCTCCATTTCCCATTTGGCCTCGCGCTCTAGTTATTATACCAGAAGTGCTGGGTTTCCTTCCTGTATTCTTCAAAGGAGCCACTTAGTATGCTCTCCCTCATCTCCTCCATCATCCTGATGAGGAACCGCAGGTTGTGGAGGGATGTGAGCCTGATTCCCAGCACTTCCCCGGACTTGATGAGGTGCCTGATGTACGCCCTGGTGAAATAGGTGCACGCGTAGCAGTCGCACCCTGGATCCAGCGGGCGCATGTCCTCCGCGAAGGCTGCGTCGCGCACGATAATCCTGCCGGTTCTCGTGAATACCGTCCCGTTCCGGGCGATCCTGGTGGGGAGCACGCAGTCGAACATGTCGATGCCCCGCGCTACCCCCTCCAGGAGGGCGTCGGGCGACCCCACGCCCATCAGGTACCTGGGCTTGTTCTCCGGAAGCGCCGGCACGGTGACGTCGAGCATCTCGTACATCACGTCCTTGGGCTCACCCACCGAGAGGCCACCTATGCCGAAGCCCGGAAATCCCAGGGAGGCGATATCCCGCGCCGACGCCTGCCTCAGGTCGGCGTATGTGGAGCCCTGCACGATGCCGAAAAGGGCCTGCGTGGGGCTTTTGTGCGCCTTGAGGCACCTTTCAGCCCAGCGTGCGGTGAGCTCCGCCGAGGCCTTCGCGTATTCCCATGTAGACGGGTACGGGGCGCACTCGTCGAAGCACATGGCGATGTCAGCGCCCAGGGCCATCTCTATCTCCATCACGCGTTCCGGCGTGAACATGTGCTTCGAGCCGTCTATGTGAGACCTGAACTCCACGCCTTCCTCCGTTATGCGGCGCAGGGGGCCCAACGAGAACACCTGAAAGCCTCCGCTGTCGGTGAGGACGCCTCCGTTCCAGGCCATGAAGATGTGCAGACCTCCGGCCCTCTTGACGAGCTCGTGGCCTGGCCTGAGGTAGAGGTGGTACGTGTTGCTCAGGATGATCCTGGCGCCCATGGCCTCCAGCTCGTGGGGGGACACGGTCTTCACCGTGGCCTGCGTCCCGACGGGCATGAAGACCGGCGTGGGGATCTCTCCGTGCGGGGTTCTCAACACCCCCGCCCTGGCGCGGGTTGTGGAACTGGTCTTTACGATGTCAAAGGTTACTGGTGCGATCGGTACCACCTCAACGGTCAGATTAGGCGCTTAGACTATGAGCATAGCGTCGCCGAAAGAGAAGAACCTGTAGCGCAGGCGCACCGCCTCGGCGTAAGCGCGGAGCACCTTTTCCCTGCCGGCGAACGCCGACACCATCATGATCAACGTGGACTTGGGCAGGTGGAAGTTGGTTACCATGGCGTCGATGGCCTTGAACCGGTAGCCCGGGGTGATGAACAGGTCGGTGCTGCCGCTGCCTGCCATCACCCTGCCGTCGTCGGCGGACGCGCTCTCCAGCGTGCGCACGGTGGTGGTGCCAACCGCCACCACCCTGCCCCCGGCGGCCCTGGTGGCGTTGATGGCTTCCGCCGCCTCCACCGGCACGTGGTATCTCTCGGCGTGCATCCTGTGCTCCTCCACCACGTCGGTCTTCACCGGCCTGAAGGTGCCGAGCCCCACGTGCAGCGTGATCCTGACTATCCCCACGCCCATCTGCTCCACCTTCGCCAGGAGCTCAGGCGTGAAGTGAAGGCCCGCCGTTGGCGCCGCCGCCGATCCGCGCTTCTCGGCATACACCGTCTGGTACCTGTCGGGATCCTTCAGGTCGGCCTTGATATAGTGAGGAAGCGGCATTTGGCCTATGGCGTCGACCACGGTGTCGAAGCCTTCAGGGGCGTTGAATCGGACCAGGCGGCCGCCGAAATCCGTCTTGCCCACCACCTCGCCGGTCATCCGGCCCCCGCCGAACCTCAGTGTCATGCCCACCGGCGCCCGACGGCCTGGCCGGGCAAGGCACTCCCACAGGTCGGCGCCCACCGGCTGCAGGAGGAGTATCTCAACCCTGCCTCCGGTGGGCCTCTCCGCCCAGAGCCTGGCGGCTATCACTTTCGTATCGTTCAGCACCAGCACGTCCCCGGGCCTGAGGTACTCCGGAAGATCGCAAAAATACCTGTGCTCCAGGGCGCCGGTATCCCGGTGCAGCACGGCAAGGCGAGAGGCGTCGCGCCTTTCCAGGGGGGTCTGCGCGATCAGCTCTTCGGGGAGGTAGTAATCGAACTCGTCAACTCGCATGTCGTATCGCCACTCGCTGCTCGCCCTACTCTCTGTAGCCCAGCCTGTTCAGCATCGCCTCGTCGTCCCGCCACTTGGGCCGAACCTTCACCCACAGCTGCAGGTTGACCTGGGAGCCCAGAAGGCGCTCGATCTCCGCCCTGGCAGCAGTGCCCACCTCGCGCAGCATGCGGCCGCCCGCCCCTATGACGATGCCCTTCTGGGAGTCCCGCTCCACCAGGATGGACGCGTCGATATCAACGATGTCGCGTTCCTCTCGGGCCCTCATGGTCTCCACCACCACCGCCACGGAGTGCGGCACCTCCTCGCGGGTGCGCTCCAGTAGCTTCTCCCGGATCATCTCCGCGGCGAGAAACTCCTCTGGCTTGTCAACCACGGTGTCAGGAGGGTAGTACATGGGCCCTTCAGGCAGCCTCTGGGCGATATCATGCAGGAGGTCCTGCACGTTGTCGCCGCGGGCAGCCGACACCAGCACGGTGCGCTCGAACGGGTACATGGCCTCCAGCTCCGGCTTGATCTGGGCAAGCGTATCGCGGTCCACCGCGTCGATCTTGTTGATCACGAGCCACACCGGGCACCCTGCGGACTGGAGCATCTCCGCCGTGGCCCTGTCGGACAGCAGTATCGGCGTGGTGGGGTCCGCCATGAACAGGATGAGATCCATCCCCTGAACGGCCCCTCGCGCCGCCTCCACCAGGCGCCGGCCCAGGCCGTGCTTGGGCTTGTGCACGCCGGGGGTGTCGACGAACACCACCTGCGCGCCGGGCAGGTTGGCGATGCCGACGATGCGGTTGCGCGTGGTCTGCGGCTTTTCCGACACGATGGATACCTTAGTGCCGACGAACGCGTTGAGCAACGTCGACTTGCCCACGTTGGGCTTGCCCACTATGGCGACGAATCCTGATCTCAAACTACTTCAACGCCTCCGGTGTGAACGCATCTGGCAGCAGCTCTCTCACGGTCATGGTGATGCTCTCGCCGCTTTCGCCCACCATGGTGACGGGCACGTCAAGGCCGAACTCCGCCATGAACTGCCGGCATATCCCGCAGGGGCTCGTGGGGGATGAGTTCGGGCCCACCACCACCACGCGCTCGAACTGGCGCTCGCCTTCGGAGATGGCCTTGGTCAGGGCCACTCTCTCTGCACATATGGTGCCTCCATACGACGCGTTCTCTATGTTGCAGCCGGTGTAAACCTTTCCGCTGGAGCAGAGCACCGCGGCGCCCACCTGGAACCGCGAGTAGGGCACGTAAGCGTTGCGGCTGGCCCGCCGCGCGGCCTCAACTAGAGAGTCAAGTTCCATCATCATCACTCCGTAACATCAACACGGGTAGACTGGCTGACAACGTGCACCCACGTGATCCCGGCAAGCAGCGGAATGTCGGCGCCGTCATCGCCGACGAGCCTCACCGGCTGACCTGCGCTCCGCTTCCAGCGCGCCTCGCGCACCGAGCCGCCCGACGCCACAAGGGCCCTGCCTGAGCCCACGAGCCCCAGCTCCAGCCTGCCCTCGGAATCGACCACCCGCGAGCTGACGAACATCACCACCACGTTCCGCGCCACGATCCTGTGGTCGCCCGAGGAGTCAATGTCAGGCGCCCCGTTGACAGAGCGTTCATACATCCCCGAACCTGGGGCGTAGGTCCAGCTCACGGTGTAGCCTACGCCCATCCTCGATGACAGGCCCTGAGCCGACGATCCGGACTCGCCCCACGTGCCGGCGCTCCCCACACGCGGCCCCTGCTGGAACACGAAGCCGGTCCGCGCTGTGGCCGTGTCGAAGCCGGCCCTGGCGATCCGCCGGTACAGCGCCTCAGGCGAGGTGTACAGGTTGTGCGGCATCTTCCTGGCGGAGTCGCGGTAGAAGCCTGTACCGCCGTTGAGCTCGTTGATGGCAGGGTAGGACTTCTGCTTCACCATGGCCAGCGAGTCAGGGCTTCCGCCGCAGAACACCAGCGGAACGTCGTGGGCCTCGGCAAGGTCCATCAGGTACGACCTCAGGCTCCTGACCGGCCCCACCGGCCCGCTGGGCGCGCGGGAGTAGATCGCCAGGAACCTGGTGATCCCCCCTTCCACAGGCACCTCGTACACGAGGGCGGCCTCGTGAAGCCCGGTCTGCGGCCGCGCCGCCGGCGCGTTCTCCACCACCACCGCCAGGTGCATGGCCTCCTCGTCTCCGAAGACGGGAAGGCCTGTGAGGATGTCGAACCTGGTGGGAACCGGCTCAGGCTCAGCTTCCCCTGGAAGGTCCGCCCCTTCCGTTTCCTCAATCCCCTCGATCCTGCCGGGCAAGTCAAGCCGCCCATGGCGTAGCCGCGATATGGAAACGCTCAGGCCCAGCGCTAGCATGGCGAGGGCCAGGGCGAAGATGGCGATCCTACTTGGCTTCATGCGCCCACCCTTCTATACGCCTCAATCCGCACGAGGCTCTCCCGTCTGACCTCCAGGAGCTTTCCAACCCTGGCGAACTCCACAGCGATGGGTTTCAAAGACTGCTCGATCCTGTCAGGATCCCCGATGGCCACCACGGTGACGGGGTTCACCGCCACCGGCCTCTGGTTCACCAGCACCACCGGACCGATGCATCGGACGGAGCTGGTGGCCACGATCCTCTCCCCGCCCACCTGGGCCCCGAGGGCGCCTGCGGAGAACACCGCGTTGAGGATGCTTCCGACGTCGCGTTCATGTACTATCTCCTGGAAAGACCAGGCCTGCGGGGCATCGTAAGCGGCGATCACGACGCCAGGGCCTTCCATCTCAACGAGACCGGCCTCCATCCTAGCCGTGGCCAGTGCCGCCTGCAGCGCTTCCACCTCTGCGGAAAGCGCCCTGACCTGAAGGGCCGGATCGCCGGGCTCGAACGATACCCGGCCCGCGGAAACCGTCAGCTCAATGGCCTCGGCCGAGCGCGCGATGATGGGATCCTGCTCGATGAGGGCCACGGTGTCAGCGGAGAGCGCGCCCTGGCGGTCCTGCACCCCCGAGTCGCTGCCGTGCGGGGTAACCAGTATGTAAGCGGGGGTGTCTCTGTTGTACGCTCCGACCCTCGGATCGTCCGCCAGGATCTTGGCCAGGCGTTCCCGGGCCGCTGCGGTTCGATGGGCCTCGGCAGCCTGCGCCACCTCTCCGGCGCCGGCAGCCAGAAGCCTTCCGACATCCTCCACGGTGCGCGCCGACTTCAGCATCTGGCCCCAGGTGGCGGCCACCAACACCGCCTCAGACCCGGGGTCAAGCGCGCCCACCGCCTGCTCGATGTAGGCCGCCGCGCCGCTACGGGCAAGGTCAGCGGCGTTCATCTCCCCGGGAAGCGCGATCAGCCCGATGTGCCTGCCGATGACCACGGCGTCGAAGAGCAGCACCACCGAGGCCAGAAAGAGCAGGGCCAGCCGGTTCAGCCCGCCGCTTCTGACCTTCATGGCCCGCCTCATCCTGACGCGGCGACGCCTCAGCGTCACGCTATTGGGCATGGTAGGCCGATACGCTAAGCGACTCAAAGCGCTCAACTTCCATTCGGATCCCCCATCGCCTGAGGGAGTTTGCTATCAAGTCGAGGCTGCTGTCAAGCACTTCAGGATCGCCGATGGCCTTTATCACCACGGGATTCACCGGGATGGGCCTCTGGTTCACCAGGATTTGGGCGCCGGCCGACCGTATGGACGACGTGGGCGTAAGCCTTTGCCCGCCCACCTCCACCGCCTGCGCCCCGGCTGCGAACAGCTCGTTGACAATGTCGCGGATGTCGTTCTCCTGCACCACCTCGTCGCCGCTGAAACCGCCCTCCGCGTCATACACCGATACCACTATGCCTCTGCCCGTCATGGAGGCGCGGCCCGAAAACCGTCTGACCTCGTCGAGGGCGACGCGAAGCGCCTCCACTTCATCCCTGAGGATCCTCACTCGGTCCTGCATCGTCCTGACGGTGACCACGTTGGCCTTGCCCGACGAGATCTCAACGTCAATGGGGTTCGACAGCCCCTGCAGCACCGGGTGCCTCTGGATGGCGTCGATCACGTGGGTGGGCAGCACCCGGCTGGCATCGTCCACCACTATACGCCCGTCCTGCCCCGCCATGACGCTGATGATGGCCTGGCCCGTCACCGACGTGACGGACGGGTCGGAGTTGATGATGCTCACCACCGCTTCACGTCGGCGGTTCTCCTGCTCGCGTTCGAGCACGTCGGCGGTGGCCCGTCCGTAGTACCCGATGGTGTTGGCGATGGACTGCGCGTCGTTCGCCTTGGAGATCTCAAACTTGAACTTGGCCAGGGCCTCCCTGACAGCGGTGTTCCGGTCCAGGCCGAGCCTGACCGCCTGCGCCTCGTAGTAATCCGCCAACGCCGAGGCGCCGGCCTTCAGAAGCTCGGTGTCGGATACCTCGCCGGGGAAGCTGATGAGCTCTGCCGACCTGGCCAGAACGAGTATGTTCACCACCAGCAGCAGTATCACCACGCCGGTAAGCCAGTTCCTCCCGGTGATGGACTGGCGCTTAACAGCTGGCCTCAACCTCGCCTTGCCGTTCACGGATGCCCACACCTACTTCCTGACCGGAATCAATGACAAAAGATGAGGCCCAAAGACGACTATTCCGACGACGACGGCCGCTATGGAGGTCACCAGCACCGCAGCAGCGGCGATGTTCTTCACCCTGGCGGCCAGCGGGCTGTAGCCGGGCATTGCCAGGTCGACGCAGCCCTCGATGGCGGTGTTGACCAGCTCCGCCACGATCACCATGGCGGACGCCACGGCCACCAGCGCCACCTCCGCCGCCGGCACGCGAAGCCCCGCAGCCAAGAGCACGGCGCCTATGGCCGCCGCCGCATGGATCCTGAGGTTGCGCTCGTTGGCCAGCGCCTGGCCCAGGCCGATCCATGCGTACTTGAAGCTCTCAGCCAGGTTGCGAGCTTTCAACTTGAGCCCTCCCTATCCGGCCAGGCCCATCGCGGACATCACGTACTCCTCGACCCTGCGCATCCTCGCCTGGTCTTCGGTGTTCTCGTGGTCGTAGCCCAGCAGGTGCAGCGCCCCGTGAACCGCCAGGTAGCACACTTCCCTGATGAGGGAATGCCCGTAATCTGCGGCCTGCTCTACAGCTCTGGGCATGCATATCACTATATCGCCCAGAAGGTCGCAGGCGTCCCCCGCCAGCGACTCCTCCGGGGGCTGTATATCAGGTATGTCAGGCAGCACGGCTATGTCGCCCTCCGGAGGGTCGTACACCGCCAGCTCACCCGGCTCGCACATGGGGAACGACAGCACGTCCGTTACGCCCTCGACCCCCCGATAGGCCGAATTGAGCCTGGCTATCTCGTCGTTTCCCACCAGGCTTACCGCAACTTCATACGAATCACTGTGCGTCGTCAGGTTCAACGCCAGCGACACCACCCTGCTGATGGCTTCCATCAGCTCCTGGCTGACTGGCACCTCCGTCTGCCTGTTGATTATCTCCGTCGGCATCAGCCGCCTCTCCTTCCCCTTCGGCCCTACTGCGCACCGGCAAGTCAGGGTACTCCACTCTCTCGTGGTACACTCCGGACAGCACTTCAAGGAACGCGTTCTGGATGCTGTTGAGGTCGCGCAGCGTGAGGTTGCACTGGTCCAGTTGCCCATCGTTGAGTTTCCCCCAGATCACCTTCCGCACTGCGTTCTTGATCTGCCACGGCGACGTGTCGGAAAGCGATCGCACCGCCGCCTCCACGGCGTCCGCCAGCATCACGATGGCCGCCTCCGTGGTCTGCGGCACGGGCCCCGGATAGCGGAAGTCCTCTTCATCCACTGCGGAGTCCTTCGACTCGGTGGTGGCGCGATGGTAGAAGTACGACACCAGTCCGGTCCCATGGTGCTGACGGATTATGTCAACCACCGCCGGCGGCAGCCTGTGGGCGCGCGCTAGGTCCACCCCGTCCTTGGCGTGGGACGTTATCACCAACGTGGACAGGGCGGGGCTTATCTTGTCGTGCGGGTTGCCCTGGGCGAACTGGTTCTCCACGAAGAAGTAGGGGCGCTTCAGCTTACCCACGTCGTGGTAGAGCGCTCCCACCCTCACCAGCAGCGCGTCTGCGCCAACAGCCTGAGCCGCAGTCTCGGCCAGGTTAGCCACGAGTATCGAATGATGGTAAGTTCCAGGAGCCTCTATCAACAGGCGCTTGAGCAGCGGATGGCTGGGGTTGCTCAGCTCCAGAAGGCGCATGGGCGACGTCATGCCGAACAGCGCCTCGAAAAAGGGCAGGGAACCTAGGGTCATCACGGTGGATATTATACCATTGGCCCAACCGGCATACCAAACCGTCATGACCTCGCCGTCGCGGGTCACCAGGCCGTACAACACCGACGCCAACGACATCGCCACTCCGATGTAGGCCACCGCACGGGTCATGCTCACCCTGTCCTTGAGGCCGGATACCGAGTACGCCCCGGCGGCACCAGCCGCCAGGCTGACCAGCATGGGGAACGCGTTGCCCCCCAGCACGATGCCGACCAGCACCGAAAGGGGTATGTTGAGCGTGAGGGCGACTTCCAGCGACACCAGGGCCGACACCACCATGGTGGCGAAGGCCGTCGGCACCAGCTGCGCGGCAAGCTGGGCCTGAACCAGGCTGGTGAGCAAGCCCGCAGCCAGGAGCACCACCGCGCACGCGATGGCCACCAGCGCCAGAACTCGGGCGTCGAGAGGGACGCGTCTGGTGAATGACCTGCCGTATGCGCCCACGTACAGCATCCCCATGCCAACCAGGCCCGCTACGCTGAACCAGCCCATCACATTCCTGCCGGCGCCCAGAAGGCCCAGGTCCTCGAGGATGGCGATCTGGTCCGCGTCGGCCACGTCGCCCCTTCTGATGATGTTCTGCCCCTTGAAGACGTAGACCGGCTGCACCCTGTCGGCTTCCTCCGCCGCGGCCCGCTCCACCCTGGCCAGGTCCAGCGCAAGGTTGGGCGATATCGCCTTCGAGACCACGGCCGTCACAGCGGCGTTCCATTCCGGGGCAAGCCCCAGCCGCGTGAGGTCATCGGTGACTCCGGCCCTCACCTGCTGGAGGTTGTCTTCAGAGATCCTCACGTTCCGCATGGTGCTGGCGGTGAGGCTCACCGCTATCTGCCTGGCAGCATCCAGCTGAGAGGGCTCTATCCGAGCAAGGGCCGTGAGCTCGGCCTCGGTCAGGTTCATGGGGTTGCTCTCCAGCCCATTGAAGGCTGCCCTTCCCACCTGGGCCGCAGACGCCCCGGAGCCGGCATCGTGCCGAGCCTGGTGCACGGCGTTGAAAGCCGCCTCCACCGCCTCCTCTGCCATGTAAGCGTACGCCGGGTTTATCTCGTAGTTCGCGGGATCGTTGGGCGCGTTCCTGACGTACGTCCTCCGCGCCTCCTCCTGCAGCCTCTCCGTGGCGGGCCTGTTCACGATGGTCCTGGGCGCATCGATGTCCCTCTTGGCCAGCTGGCCCACTTCCAGCGACACCGACTGCGGCAGCACCGACCAGGCGATGATCACCGTGAGCGCCACTAACGTGACGGCCGCCACCACGGACGCAGGCGATATCGCCCTGAGCCGCCTCCACAGCTGTGAGATGGGCTTCACCTGTCGTCACCCCGCCTCTCCATGGCCGCATCGTGCCGCTCGTAAGCCAGAATGATCTTCTGGACGAGCTCATGCCTGACCACGTCCTGATCGGTCAAGTACATGAACGCTATCCCCGGGATCCCCGCAAGCACCGTCCTGACCTCTTCCAGCCCGGAAAACTGCCTTCGGGGCAAGTCCACCTGCGTGATATCGCCAGTTACCACCGCCTTCGACGCGCGGCCCAGCCTGGTCAGGAACATCTTCATCTGCTCAGATGTGGTGTTCTGTGCCTCGTCCAGGATGATGAAGGCGTTCTCAAGGGTGCGGCCGCGCATGTACGCCAGTGGGGCTATCTCTATGATGCCGCGATCGCGGTAACGCTCGTACACCTCCAGCCCGAGGATATCGAACAGCGCATCGTACAGCGGGCGCAGGTACGGGTCCACCTTCTCCTGCAGGTCTCCTGGAAGGAATCCAAGCTTCTCCCCGGCCTCAACCGCCGGACGAGTGAGCACGATCCGCTCCACCTTCTTGGCCTTGAAATCAGCGATGGCCATCGCCACCGCCAAGTAAGTCTTGCCGGTTCCGGCAGGACCGATGCCGAACACGATATCGTTCCTGCGCATCGCGTCGATGTACTGCTTCTGACCCAACGTGCGAGGGCGAATCTGTTTGCCCCTGGCTGTGACCTGTATGACATCGCCCAGGATCGACGTGAGGGTCTCCGCCTTACCCTGGGACGCCAGGTCAGCCGAGTACTTCACCTCTCGAGCTGTCACCCGCACCCCGGAGCGGACGGCCGACTGCAAGTCGCTGAGCACCCTTACCGCCAAGTCAACGCCGGACTGGTTGCCGCCTATCGACACCTCCCCGTTGCGGACGACGATGGTGCAACCTGACAGCCGCTCCAGCAGGCGAAGGTGTTCGTCCCTGTTGCCCAAGACGGCGGCCGCCTCAGCGTTGCTTGATAGGGTGAACCTGGTCTCAACTGTCGGACTACTCAAATGCAGTCATTACCTCCTGGTCAGTCAGGCGCGGTCGCGCCTAGATGTTGGCTGGGCGATGCCCTCTACCGTCTCCACTATGACAACTGCTCTAATGAGGCCGTTCTCCAAATCGACTACTCGCTCCACGACGCTGGCTACTTCAGCCCCGTCGCCGATGCGTTCCACATACTCCATGGCACGCGCCCTGGCCTCCGCCAAGGCCATCGACGCCGCCTCTTCCCTCGAGATGTGCACTGTGTGGGTGGACAGCTCGTGCACCACCAGCCACCTCAGCTCGATGGCGCCGGCTCCTGCCCTGAACTCTTCCACATCGTAAGCCTCGAATCCCACCTGCCCGCCGAGGTTCACCTCGCGGCCCCCGAAGGCCACCACAAACCTTCTGGCAATTCTGCCAGTTCTGAGCCTCACCTGAACGGACTGTGGCGCGTCGGCCGCGAACTCCCGCCATACTCTGCCCCGCACGATCGCCCTTGCCTGGGCCGACTCGCCCCCCTGCGCCGGAGCCGACACCAGCAGGTCGCCCTTGGCAACCACGTCGCCCTCCGCCACGTGGGACGTGCCTTCCAGCACTATCACCTGGGTTATCAGGGCATCGGCGCTGGAGACCAGATCTATGGGGCCTTTGGGCACGTGGGGGATCTCCTTCTCCGCCACGGTGACGGTGAGGACCACCCCTCGCAGCTCCACCCCGACAAAGGCGAGGCCGTCCACTTCCGCCCAGAGCTTGTTCCTTATGTGGTCGCAGTCCACAGCGGACCGGAGCATCCTGGGCCGCACGCCGCTGCCTTCTAGCAGCCTCACTATGCGGGCGGCGATATCGTCGGACGCCCCCACAACATCTATCCGCCACACGAACGATGCCAGCGCCAGAATAGTTCCAAAGAACGCTATGGCCCCCACCAGCGCGGTCTTGCGGCGCCAGACGGCCTGGAGCAGAAACGGAGCTCCGCCCCGCCTGAAAGCCAGCACCCTGCAGCCCGACCCGCGCTGCGCCTGTACCATCCGACGATAGTCGGCCACTCCAACCCTGGCGGTCACCGCCGACGGCCCAACGAAGCTCACGTCTGCGAACTCGATGCCCATGTCCATGCACTTGGACAGGAACGAGCCCACGGAGCCGCCTGTGACCACGATTATAACATATCCCCTGATCCACTCCCACACGCCGGGTCGGCCCATGTCACTGGGCCTCCCCAGGACCGAAGCTCACGCTGTGAAGAGTGCCCTGCACTATGACGTACTGCTTCGACAGGGCCACAAGCTTCAGGCCCTTTCCGCACACGCGCACAGGGCCCAGACGCGTGAGCACCACCAGTCTGGAGGGGGTATACTCTGCCACGCCCTGGTGGTTCTCAAGCCCCAGGCGCTCGTTGCCCTCCAGCGTGATGAGGGGATGTTCGAACAGGACGTCTCCCCTGGCGCCCAGGACTCGCCATGCCCGGGCGCCGATGCTGCGGCCAGCTCCGTGTTGAGCCACTGCTCTACCCCTCGGCAGGGCCTGGTATGGGTGGAACCCCGCCGTGATAGGAGTATGCCCTCGCCGGGCAGGCAATGCCGGCCACGGCGGGGGCCCGTCACGGCGGCGGCTGGCCAAACCCGGACGCACCAGGCGACACCATAAGCAAGAGGCTCGCCCTGCGAACGCCGCGAGGGCGAGCCTGGCCTCAGGCTCGGTATCCGAACGGGCCTTTCCGCCTCCGCACAGGGGATTCCAGCACGATGGACCAGATTATCCCCTGCACCGCTGAGCGCGACCAATCCGCCGGCGCGCCGGCCCACGGGACAGGGGCCCACCGGGCGGGCTCGCTCCATTCCTCGCTGCCGCCTTGCGGGGCATCCATCCCCGTCTCGTCGAAGTCGTCGCCTGCCCCCTCCAAGGTCGGCAGCTCCTCGGCCCATCCGTCCAGGTGGCCAAGGGAGCTCTCTCCGTCCGATGGCTTCACCGGCCGGAGCCGCTCTTGAGGCCGGCCCTGGACTCCGCCATGGTCCCTGGGGAGCTCAAGTTCAGGCAGTGACTGCAGCTCTGACACCCACTCTTGCCCCGGATGGGCCTCGGCATCCCCATAGTGCCCCTCGTGATCGCCGCCCTCGCCCTCGCCGCGCGACTCCATCACCACCACCGGCCCCATAGGTTGGCCGGGCAGCGACGGCCACTGGGTCGGCAGCCCCAGCGGCGCGTCAGACACCTCCTCGTCGTCCGGCCGCTGCGGCAGAGGACCTGACGCCCTCCGGGCCCTCCTGGCGGCCTCTTCCTCCGCCCTTCGAAGGCCCCTGGATACCCCTCTTATCACCGATGACACGAACACCATCAGCCATACAATGGCTATAATGGCCTCAATCAGGTCCAGCGCCGCCACCTCCTTCCCTCAGGTACCGTCCGCCTCTCAGAGTCGTCCAGAACTCACTTGGCGCCAGGATCTCCGGAGGGCGCCTCGTCGCCTGCACCGGGTCTGGATGTGGCCCGGGAGATGGAATCCCGCATTCCGGTGTCGGCCTTGATGTTCAGGAGGTTGTAATAGTCCATCACCCCTATGTTGCCGCTGCGCAGAGCCTCAGCGAGAGCCCGGGGCACTTCCGCCTCGGCCTCGACGACCTTCGCCCTCATCTCCTGCACCTTGGCCTTCATCTCCTGCTCCAGCGCGAGGGCGGCGAACCTGCGCTCCGACGCCTTGGCCTGGGCGATGTTCTTGTCGGCCTCGGCCTGGTCCATCTGGAGCCTGGCGCCGATGTTGCGGCCGACGTCCACGTCGGCGATGTCGATGGACAGGATCTGGAAGGCCGTTCCCGCGTCAAGCCCCTTGGCCAGCACGGTGCGGGAGATCATGTCGGGGTTCTCCAGCACGATCTTGTGGCTCTCGGCAGAACCCACCGTGGTCACGATGCCCTCGCCGACCCTGGCGATGACTGTGGCCTCACCTGCCCCGCCCACCAGCCTGTCGATGTTGGCCCTCACGGTGACCCTTGCCTTTGCCCGGAGCTCGATGCCGTCCTTGGCCACGGCGGCCACCACAGGCGTCTCGATGACTTTCGGGTTGACGCTCATCTGCACCGCCTCCAGCACGTTCCTGCCGGCCAGGTCGATGGCGGCCGCCCGCTCGAACGTGAGGTTGATGTCGGCCCTTTGGGCGGCGATGAGGGCGTCCACCACCCTGTCCACGTTGCCGCCGGCAAGGTGATGGGCCTCAAGCTTGTCGACGCTCACGTCGATGCCGGCCTTCACCGCTTTCACCATCGGCATGATGATGCGGGCCGGCTGCACCCTGCGGAGCCTCATGCCCACCAGGGTTACGAGCCCAACCCTCACCCCTGCCGCCAGGGCGGATATCCACAAGCCTACCGGTATGAAATTGAGCAGCACGATCAGGAAAACGATCACCAACAGCGGGATGAACCATGCCAACGGCGCAAGCAAGTACATCGTCAGCCCTCCATATCCTCGTTGTGTATTCCTCTGACGAAAACGTTGTTCGCCTCCACTCTCACCACTCGAACCTTCGTGCCTGCCTCGACGAAATCTCCCTCGCTCATGGCCTCCACGCGGCGGCCACGGATCTCCACGATCCCCACAGGCTTCAGGCCTGTGACGGCCACGCCCTGCGCCCCCTCGAGATCGAACAAGCGGTCAACCGCAAGGTACCCTCGGTCAGGCGTCTCCGAATGGTGCAGCACGAGCCTGCCTACCGGGCCGGCCTTTCCGCCCTTGCCTGCCCTTGCCAGGTACCTCACCACCAGCACGGCGATGGCCACCACCGCCACGATGGAGATAGACAGCGCTCGCATGGCCTGCGCAGGCGTGGGAAAGCTCAGGATCAGGCTGGCGAAAATGGCCAGTATCCCTAGGATCCCCGCAATGCCGAAGCCAGGTATCAGGAACAGCTCGATGAGGAGCAGCACGAACCCCAGGAAGAACAGGCCCACCACTTCCCAACCAGCCATTCCCCCGATCAGCCTGCCTCCGAAGAAGAGGCCCAAAGCGGTGAGGCCCACCACCCCTGGGATGCCGAAGCCCGGGGTCAGAAGCTCCACGGCGATCCCCAACAGGCCCAGAGTGAGCAGCACCTGCGAGACCACGTCGTTCGTGAGCATCCTGGCGGCGCGTTCAGCCATGGTGGTCTCGGCGTTCACCACCTGCGCACCCGCAAGATCCAGCTTCTCCAAGAGCTCGCGCACGCTGCTGGCGGAGAGGTCAGCAAACCCCAGCTCCGTGGCCTTCGCCGCGGTGAGCGTGAGGATCTTGCCCTTGTCTACCAGGCCAGGGATCTCCACGTCGGCGTCCACCATGGCAGCAGCGATGTTGGCATCGCGCCCCCTCATGCCGGCGGTTGCCGCGAACTCGGCTCTCACGGCGGAGATGTACTTCTCCTCATTGGGACGGGTCTCAGCCGCTCCCATGGAGCCACCTGGGTGCATCGCCAGGGTATCGCAGGCGATGGCCAGCAACGCTCCGGCTGACCAAGCCCTGGGATTGACGTACGCAACAGTCTTGACCTTCGCCTTCACAATGGAATCTCGGATCTTCAGCGCAGCGTCCACCAACCCGCCAGGGGTGTCGATGTCGAACACGATGGCTGCGGCGCCTTCCCCTTCCGCCTCGCGAACCGCCCTGGCCACAAAAGCGGACAGACCGTACTCCACCGTGCCGTCTACGGGCACAAGATACACCTTGGACCCAGCACCGCGCAACTCCTGGCCGACGGCACCAGCCGCCATCAACGCCAGCGTCGCAACGAGCGCGATGCCAATCACCAGAAGCTTCAATCTCTTCATATGGGCATCACAACCTCCCGCCGCCCGGGGGCCACTGCGACTGTATCTAGATAGTCCTTTCACGTGTACATTATACCATTCGACAGATGCCCATCATATGGCGGTATCTTGCCCTGGAGACCTCATGGTCTGGCCCCGCTTTCGGATCTCGATGTTCGCAGTGACCTCTATGTTCAGCGTGCTGAACACCTCATCCCATTCGCCCTGAACTTGAGCCCACTTGCTGTGGGACATACGCTGCCTGAAACGCTCGCCGAGGCCTATCACGTCGGACCTGAACTCGGCCTGCGCTGTATGCAGCAGGTCGCGGATATCGCGCTCCACCCGGGCCGAGAGGTCCGCCGACAGCCTCTCCAGGGATTCCAGGGTTAGGTACTGCTCACTTGATATCAGCTCGCGCAGGCGCACCAGCCCCGCCACGTTCACCCGCACAGTGGAGCCGCGGATCCGGGCGGGGTCAGTCAAAGACTCCCTGGGGATCGAGAACCTGGCGTTCGTGCTCAACAGGCTGAAGACCGCCCTGTTTTGGCCCTCGCCGGCCAGCTCGTGCGTGAACGTGTAGCCCTGTATCGCGTTCTTCAGCATCAGCACGGCAGCTGAAAGACGCCTGTCTATCCACCCCACCATCCTGTCGCCCTTGAACACAGCAGCGCCGTCCACCACGGGAATCCTCGGCGCGGGCGCTTCGCCACCCGTTTCCGCCTCGCCTCCGACGCCTTCTCCGCTGCCACCTAGCATGGTATCAGCAGGCCCAGGACCTCCGCCGGCCTGGGGGGCGCCGCCACCGTCATCTTCCTGCTCCGCCAGGGCGAGCCTGGCCAGAAGCGCTTCCATCCCCCGCTCCTCCACGGCAAGGAGCAGGTCGATAAAGCGCGAGCTGGGAACGCCTGCTGTCGGCGCCTCCCTCTCCATGAGGTCGTTGATGTAGTTCGCGGCGACCTGGCCTCCCAGCGACACCTGCATCACCTCGCCCACCGGGTCGGGCGTCACCACCACCCATGACCTGTAACGGAACGAACCGTCCCTCACCAGCGGATCCAGCAGCGCCGCGATGCCCTCCCTGGCCAGCCGCTCCCCGATCACCACCACCCTAACGTGCCCCAGCATTATCCTCCTTGAAGACTGGGCCTGCGCCTTCATCAGCGCCTGGTAGAGAGTCTCGCCCGTAGTGATGAATGGCAGACTCTCCTGCTGTGCCTGGCCTTCCGGGCCGGAGCTGGGCAGCGCCATCTGAAGCCACAGCTTGATGCCGCTTTCCTCGTGGCGGTCGACGCCCATGGCCAGCACAAAGCCTATGTCCTCGATCTCAGCTGCGCCGCCGCATCCCGGCAGCATCACGCACAGCGCGAGAAGGCTCAAGGCGAGGAGGGCGCGTGTGAGGGCTCCCCTCATCTGGACCGCCCCTCCCCCTGGTGCGCCCTTTCCGGCCGGCGCAGCATCGAGGCCACAAGCAGCGTCAGCGGCAGGCCCAGGGCGTACCATATGGTGTAGCGCAGGAACGCCCTGACCCACTCGAGCACCGCCACGACGGTTGTGGGATATAAGCTTGCCACCACCAGCGAGGCGCCCAGCGGCACGAGGGCGAGCTTGGGGTTCTTCAGGCCCAGCGTGTCCGCGATGGACCTGGCGCTGGCATGGAAGACCGTGGCCTGCTTGAGGAGGGCTGCGCAGAACCATACCGACAGCAGCAACACCTCCGACCTCTCCAGGAACTCCCCGAACCCAACGAGCTTCGCCACCTCCAGCACGGGAAAGATCACCCGAGTGACGGCGCGCGAGCCCAGCACGACGGTGTCGATGGCCACCACTGCCGCCATCATCACCATGCCGACCAGAACCCCCCAGGCCACCGCACGTCCCACGCCCTCAGGCTCGTTGGTGTGCGCCACAAACGCCATCATGACGATGCATTCGGCCCCGAAGGAGGAAGCCAACAGGGATGTCCTGAGAAGCTCCGGCACGCCGACGCCGACGGCAGGCAGGAGCCTTCCGGGAGCCGCCACCGGGACGGAAAGGCCTGCCAACACTAGAATGGACAACACCACCACCGGGAAGAACACGATGGACGCCCTGGCTATGGCCTCTATCCCAAGGTTGGCGCCGTATAGTGTGACGGCGGCCACCAGAATTGCCAGCGTCAATGGGGAGGCGGTCTGCAGGAACGGTATCCAGATTGCCAGGATGAACTGCCGGGTACCTGCGGCCAGGAGCCACACGCAGTAGGCCGCGTAACTCAGCGACACCAGCTTCGAGATGGCCTTGGGAAGCACTGCATCGGCTATGCCCGACAAGTTCTTGCCCGGATGCATCTGCACCACCAGGCTGCACAGCCCAGCCACGGCCAGCCCGCCCAAGGCCCCCAGCAACGTTCCGAGCCAGGCGCCTGACTCGGAGATGGTGGCGAAGAGCCCTCCCACCGCGAGGAAGCCGGTGGAGAACACCGTCTGCGCGGTGAGCACGGCGAACTGCGCGTTCTTGATGTGGTTGCGGTCACCGCGACTCGCCATCGCCGCCGCCATCCCTTCCCCAGTCTTCAGGCTGACGTTGACTGGCCCACTCCCGGGAAGACCTCCCCTGCCTGATGCGATCCACCGGCCTTGCGAAGCTGGGACGGTACCTGTGGGTGAACATGGGCGAGCGCCACAGGATGTCCTTGAAGATGTCCTGAGAGTGCAACATGGGCTGCAGGTACGGCACACCCAGGCTGGTAAGGGCGCTCAGGTGCAGGACTATGACCACCACTCCCGCCGCCAGCCCGAAAAGGCCCATGCCCGCCGCCAAGAGCAGCAGTCCGAACCGTAGCAGCCTCACTGCCAGCCCCACGGAGTAGTGCGGTATGGTGAAGGACGCCAGACCGGTGACCGCCACCACTATCACCATGATGGGGCTCACCAGGCCGGCCGCCACTGCGGCGTCGCCCAGAAGCAGCGCACCGACGAAGCCCATGGTCTGCCCCACGGGATCGGGCATCCGCACCGCCGACTCGCGGATGAGCTCCAGCGCGAGCTCCATCAGCAACGCCTCCACCAGGGTGGGAAAGGGAACGGGCAGGTGGGACCCGGCGATGGCCAGGGCAAGCGACGTTGGGAGCATCTCCTGGTGGTAGGTGGCGACACCCACGTACAGCGCGGGAAACACCAGGGCCAGCGCCCCTGCCACGTACCTGAGGGCCCTGAGCGGCCCGGCGAAAGGGTAACGATCGTAGTAGTCTTCAGCGGACTGAAAGAAGCTGGCAAGGTTGGCCGGGGCCATCAGCGCGAAAGGGGACGAGTCCACCAGCACGCCCACTAGCCCCTCGGATAGCCCTGCGCAGAACCGGTCGGGCCGTTCTGTATACTGCAGCTGCGGAAAGGGCGAGTCGGGCCGGTCCTCTATGAACTCCTCTATGATGCCGGAGTCGCCCACGATGTCCACGTTGATGCAGGCTATCCTCTGCTTGACCTGCTCAACGAGCTCAGGGTCGGTGATCCCCTTGATGTACACCACGACCATATCGGTCTTGGACCTGACGCCAACAGTGGTGCCGTCGAACCTCAGGTGAGGTGTTTTCAGCCGCCGCCTCACCAGGGCGGTGTTGACCCTTAGGACCTCGGTGAACCCCTCCCTGGGGCCTCGCAGAGTCTTCTCGGTGCTGGGCTCGTCCACCCCGCGGTGCTCCCAGCCCTTGGCCTCGAACACCACCGCCTTGGGGCATCCCTCGATGAAGATGGCCGCCTCGCCAGTGAGCACCTTCTCGATGACCTTGTTGAAGTCGTCGACGGCGCTGATCTGGCCTGACGGCACCAGGTGGCTTATGAGGATGTCGGCAAGGACGTCCCCTCTGGCCGGTATCGGGTCCACCGCGGGGCAGCGCTCCCCGTGCATCAGAGGCTTGAGCCCTACGGAGTTGATGGTGGCGCGGTCCACCAGGCCCTCTATGTAGAACAGCAGCCCGTGGACTTCTGGCGCAGTCCAGAGGTCGACCCTGCGCATCACCACGTCGGAGTTGCTGTCGCCGAAGTCGGCTTTGAGCTCCGCCTCAACGTCATCGAGAGCCAGCGGAATCCTGCGGAGCGGCGTTTCGTCCTGGGAAGGACTGCGGCCCGAGCCGCCGGGCCCTCCTCTTCCTGCCATACGAATGGCCCCTGCAAGAGCGGATAGCACGCGAAGCACGCCCAAGCGCCTACCTCCCGACCTGCGGCCTCAAGAGCCACCTGACTCTACTACTCTGCCCGATGCCAGTGCAGCTTAACCAGGACCTTCAGGCGTCGGAAATAGAAAGAGGGAGAGGATCTCTCCTCTCCCTCAGGTCATATGTCCTGCACCCCGGGGGGTATCGAATCAGTTGGCACTATCTGTACTTGCGCCTGCGAGCGGCCTCCGACTTCTTCTTCCGACGTACGCTAGGCTTTTCGTAATGCTCGCGCTTGCGGATCTCGGCCAACACACCTGCCTGCGCACACTGGCGCTTGAATCGGCGAAGTGCGCTGTCGAGGGACTCGTTCTTGCCAACCCTGACTTCTGACATACGGATACCCCCCTCTCCGTGCGAGAATCATCGGAAATAGTTGCACGTCACGTCCGTGGATCCGTATGGCGTTCCACGAGGTAATCTTAACAGATTATACTTTGCGGGCCAACTCAGTGTCAACGACGCTTTGGCCCTCCGGAGGGGGGCGTTCGGCCTCACAGGCCAGCTGCTGATCAACCTGGCGGCCAGCTGAACTGGCGCCCGCCCAGCACATGGATGTGCAAGTGATTCACCGTTTGCCCGCCGTCGGACCCGGTGTTCACCACTATCCTGTAGCCTGACTCGGAGTATCCCCTCTGACGTGCCAGCGTTGCGGCGAGCCGCATTGCCCTTCCGATAAGGGCATCGTGCTCATCGGAAAGCGCGTTGGTGCTGGCGACGTGCTCGACGGGCACGATCAGCACGTGCATCGGCGCCTGCGGGGAAATGTCCTCGAAGGCCACCAGCTGCTCATCCCTGTGGACTATGCTGGCCGGTATCTGAGACGCCACTATCTTACAGAACACGCAATCGCTGATGGTGCTCACCCCGCTTTCGTGGACTTAAGCTTCTACGCGCCCGCGCACGAATCCTGCCTCCGCCTCAGTGACGCGGACGCGGACGAAATCTCCCGGCTCAGCGGCTCCCAGTGCCACCACCCTGACGTAGTCGCCTGTGAGCCCCACGACCTGCCCTGGCTTGGCCTGCTCCACCAGCACCTCGACTACTGATCCCACCTTGCGCCTGTGGTACTCCAGCGACAGCTCCTCGCCTACCTTGATCAGGAAGGCGCTACGCTCCCGCTTCACCGCTTCCGGCACCTGGTCAGGCATGCCTGCCGCCGGCGTTCCGGGCCGCTTGGAGTACGCGAACACGTGCATGCGGGAGAACCGCGCCTCGCGTGCCGCCGCCACCGTGGCCTCGAAGTCCTCGTCGGTTTCGCCAGGAAAGCCCACGATCACGTCGGTGGTGACCGCCAGACCCTCTATGCTCTCCCGCGCGGCGCGAACCACCTCCTGATAATACGAGCTGGTATAGTCCCTGTTCATCCTGGCCAGCACCTTGTCAGACCCGGACTGTAGCGGGATGTGCAGGTGCGGGCAGATGGTCTCGGTGATGGCCATGGCGCGGATGAGCTTTGGCGTGACATCGCGCGGGTCGACGGAGCTGAGCCTGACCCGGCGGATGCCGGGAACGCTGGCGCAGGCCACCAGCATGTCTGCAAGGTCGGGGCTACCTCCGAAGTCGCGTCCGTACGCTCCAAGGTTTATGCCTGTGAGCACCAGCTCCCTGTAGCCCATCTCCACGAGCCCCGTGACCTCAGCCGTCACGCGCTCCAGCGGCCGGCTCCTTACCGGGCCGCGGACGTACGGCACCTTGCAGTAGGCGCAGTAGTTCTCGCACCCGTCCTCGATCTTCACGAAGGCCCTGGTGCGCTCGGCGCTTCCCAGCGCCGATAGCTCTTCGTACTCTCTGCATTCAGCCACGTTCGACACGATGTTGAGAGGAGGCGCGCCCGGCTGACGCTCCTGCATCAGCTTGAGAACAGCCTCCACTATGGCCGCCCTGTCGCTGGATCCAGATACCAGCGCCACGCCCTCGATGGCCTCGAGCCTTTCGGGGTCGGACTGCGCGTAGCATCCTGTAGCCACCACCAGAGCGTTAGGGTGGGCGCCGATGACCCTGCGCAACAGCTGGCGGCTTTTCTTGTCGCCGGTCTGCGTCACGGTGCAGGTGTTCACGATATACACGTCCGCCTCGTCGTCGAAACCGACGACGTCGAAGCCCGCCTGCCTGAAGCTCTGGGCCAAGGCGTCAGAATCGTACTGGTTCACCTTGCACCCTAACGTGGCGATTGCTACTTTGGGCACATGCCGCACTCCTCTTCAGCGTGGTGCACTTATTCTATCACGCCCAGCCGCTTGAGCGCTCGCATCATCGGCACGCCCAGGGCATACACGGCGATGGCCTCTCCGGCGGCCACCGAGACCATGGAGGCGGGGATGGCCCAGAAGTACACCTGCAGCCCGGCAACGAACGGAACGTACGCGCCCACCACCAGCCCGTTGATGATTACAGGCCAGAGCGGCGCAAGACGTCGCCGCCCGCCGCGCGCGGACATCCAAGTGAGCCACGCGGCTAGGGTCGTGGCCGCGGTGCCCAACACCACGTCCACCATGCCGAAAGGCCCCACCGCGTTGGCGATGAGGGCGCCAACGGCAAGGCCTGGCACGGCCTCCGGCCATGCCATGGGCAGCAGCGTCAGGGCCTCGGCAACCCTCACCTGGATCACACCGTATGAAAAAGGGGCGAGCAGCAGGCATAGCCCGGCATACACCGCTGCTATGACCGCCGCTCGCGCAACTTGCCTGATTCTAGGCTGCACGACGATACGTTACACCCTTCCTCACGCGGATGGACTCTGCTGGGACACTGGCACTTCCACGACCTTGGTGGGCAGGCCAAGGCCTGTGGCCTTGAAAGCAAACACTGCCTGCTTGATCTCAGGACCGTCGGGTTTCCAAGCAGCCGCCGGCGGTTTGATCTCGTATTGCAGCTCTTCCAGGTCCAGCTCAAACGTTCGAGTGTCCCCAATCGGTGCGAGCCAGACTGCGATCTCGAATTGGTCCTGCTCGCCCTCGCCCATAGGTATCACATCGTCATTCTCGTCAAGCCATTCAACCTTCAGCTCGTTGTACATTCCAAGTCCAAGGTAACCCGTGAGCACGAACCTAAACGTGCCCGTGATGGGCGTGTTCTCGCTCACCGTGAGCTCGTCTTCACTGAAGGTCACGGTCACCCCAGCCTTGAGGCACCCAGTGGTCAGCATCGCGAAAGTCAGCACGGCCACAACGGCGATCGCACGTAGTATGTTCGCCCTTTTCGTTTTCTCTCCCTCCCCTGCTCTGAACTTAGGTGACTACGTTGAGCAGGGTATTCTACGAAGCCAGAGAGAATCCTGCCATTATCGAAACAAAACGCCTGCATCGTCAAGAGAATGCAGGCGTCATACGATCCGTCCGGCCTACGAGGAAGCCTGGGCCCGCTCGATCCGTGCCTTGAG
>ERZ773359.251-NODE-251-length-73778-cov-22.969725_pt1 | contig 73778 bp, 75 predicted proteins | sample MGYA00374955_ERZ773359 | MGnify/ENA primary metagenome ERZ773359 (study PRJEB29098, sample SAMN04486028) | biogas fermenter metagenome | study: EMG produced TPA metagenomics assembly of the Biogas fermentation microbial communities from Germany - Plant 4 DNA1... | reverse complement strand
TTCAGTCGACCTTTATCATATTACTCCCTTTTTTATTAATTGTCAATACCTTTTTAGAAATTTTTTAAATAATTTTAGGTCGGCACAAAACCGACCCCTTTAACTAGCAAATAAAAGACTAATAACTAATCATCTAAGGGCTTCATAGTTGGGAATAGGATTACATCTCTAATACTAGGTTGGTTTGTTAGAAGAATCACAAGCCTATCAATACCTATTCCAAGTCCTCCTGTAGGTGGAAGGCCTACTTCAATGGCATTTATGAAGTCCGTATCCATTGGATGGGCTTCATCGTCACCTAATTCTTTTTGTCTTACTTGTTCTTCAAATCTTTCCCTTTGGTCTATTGGATCATTTAATTCTGAAAAGGCATTAGCAATTTCCCAAGTGTTGATAAATGCTTCAAATCTATTTGTCTTCCTTGGGTCATCGGGATTTCTCTTAGCAAGAGGTGAAACTTCTACTGGATGGCCAATTATGAATGTGGGTTGAACTAGGTGTTCTTCACAGAATTCTTCAAATATTTCAGCTATGACATGGCCTCTTTTCATTCCTGGACTTATCTCTATACCCTTTTCCTTTGCTATGGCAATAGCTTCTTCATCTGTATTAATTTCATTGAAATCAATACCAGTGTATTCTTTTATGGCATCTACCATATCTAGCCTTCTCCATGGTGGAGTTAAATCTATTTCTGTTCCCTGGTAATTGATTACAGTAGTTCCTAAGGCCTTTTCTGCAACATAGGCTATTAAGTTTTCTGTTAGCCTCATCATTTCCTCATAATCTACATAGGCTTGATACAATTCTATACTAGTAAACTCAGGGTTATGTTTAGGGCTCATTCCTTCATTCCTAAACATCCTACCCATTTCATATACCTTTTCAAATCCACCTACTATAAGTCTCTTTAAATATAATTCATTGGCAATTCTTAAATACATATCAATGTCTAAGGCGTTATGATGGGTAATAAAAGGTCTTGCATTAGCCCCTCCCGCAATGGTGCTAAGTATGGGAGTTTCTACTTCAATAAATCCTCTGTCGTCTAAGTATTCTCTAACGGCCTTAATTATTTTAGTTCTCAACAAGAAGGTTTCCTTAACTTCAGGGTTTACGATTAAATCCACATATCTTTGTCTATATCTTAAATCTTGGTCCTTTAGTCCATGCCACTTTTCAGGCAATATTTGTAAAGACTTTGTCATTAGAAGGATTTCCTTAGCCCTTACTGATATTTCTCCAGCTTTCGTCCTAAATACCTCTCCCTTGACTCCTATAATATCGCCTATGTCCAAGAGATTTAAATCCTTATATTCTTCTTCACCAAGTATATCCTGCTTAATAAATATCTGAATCCTGCCTTTGCTGTCTTGTATATCCATGAAACTAACCTTTCCATGGCCTCTCCTAGACATTATTCTGCCTGCAACTGCCACTTCCTGACCTTCTAATTCATCAAAATTCTCTTTAATAGTAGTGCTATGATGTGTATAGTCAAACTTTTCAACTAGATATGGATTTTTTCCCTTTTCGATCAGCTCCTTAAGTTTTTCCCTTCTTATCCTAAGCATTTCATTTAAATTTAAATCAGAATCCGCCATTACTCTACCTCCTTAGTTTTTTATTGGTCTCATCTAGTTATGGTTATAATCTGATATTTAATAATTCCATCTGGCACTACAACATCTACAATGTCTCCAGACTTTCGTCCTAATAGGGCCTTTCCCACAGGTGATTCATTAGATATCCTACCATTATAAGGATCTGCTTCTGCTGAACCAACTATTGTATACTCCATCTCTTCGTCATATTCTAAATCCTTAACCAATACTTTTGAGCCTATACCTACCTTATCAGTAGAAATATCATCCTTATCTATTATCTTAGCATTTCTAAGCATATTTTCAAGCTTTGAAATTCTATCTTCCAACTGTGCCTGTTCATTTTTTGCCTGGTCATATTCTGAGTTCTCACTTATATCTCCAAAACTTAAAGCTTGCTTAATCCTTTCAGCTATTTCTTTTCTCCTAACAGTTTTTAACTCCTCTAGTTCATTCTCCAGCTTTCTCAGTCCATCTTCTGTCAAAAATACATCTCTTTCTGGCATCTATCTCTCTCCCTTTCATATTATACACTGCAAAATCTATATTAGATAATACAAAAAATATTGTATTTTTCTTGTTTGAAGAAATTTCTTCATATATGCAAGTTATTATAATCAAGTAATCTCATAATGTCAAGTACTAGAACCTGCCTTTAAATTTCATGAAATTATCTACATAACTTCTTATAGTATAATGTATATCTTCTGCATATAAGAGCACATCATCAGAATACTGTGTTAAAGATAAGGATTCAAATAAACTGGAACTAATTTTTGTATCGACTATAAGGTTTTCTACTTTTATGTTCTTAAAAATGAAGTAAAAGTCCCTAATCAAAGGTGGCCTATTCTTTAAGCCTTCATATTCCCCCTGGCTAAAATCAAACACTAGGGAATGTTTTTTTAATCTATTAAACAAAAGTTCTGCATTGTCCATAAAATTAATAATAATGCTATAGTTTCCAGCAATTTTTTCAATATTATAAGGATAAAATATAGATATACCTGTTTCTTCTAATATATATTCATATAATTGGTTTTGTTCCTGCTCATCTAACCCTACTACAGTAATATAACCTAAATATTTAGATATTGCCTCTATGATTTTTTTTACTCTATTTACATTATCATCTAAAATTAATACTTCCTTCTCTTCTAAATTATCCTTTAGAACCCTATATATCTTTTTCATTATATATGGTAGGTATTTTATTTTTATATCTTCACCATAAAATACTTTAATATTTATATTGTCTTCAATATATTTTAATATCTTATAATTTAATTTTTCTTGTCCTTCAATATAAATTCTACTTATATCTTCAGTTAAAACCTCCCTTATCCCTTGTAAATACCCATCTAAATCATGACTGTTATTTAAATCAATAGGTTTTATGTTGATTCCTGCAACTATTATGTCTTCAGTTTCCTCTCCTTTTATATTATGTATAATCCTAGGCCTAATCTTGGGAATAAAAAAATTTGGCAAAAATTTGGCCATACCCTTTCTGTAATGCTTTAAGTACTTTTCATCCCCTACTACATATAATAGTCCTATACTAACCCTCCTCTCCAATTTTTAACTATTATATGAGAAAGTCTAGTTAATAATTACTATGGCCTTTAGATTTATAAAGATATTCTAATAAAACCCTTTCCATCTCCTCCTTCTTATCTATGGTATATAATATAGTTTTTATTTCATTGGAGTTTCTTTGCCCCTTTAAATACCAAGAGGCGTGCTTCCTCATCTCTAGGACTCCAATTTTTTCTCCTTTAATTGAGCAAAGCAGGTTTAAATGCCTAATACAGGTATGAATTATTTCATCTAGCGAAGGAAGAGGGGCATCTTTTCCTTCCAAGAGATTTAATATCCTTTTAAATATCCAGGGATTTCCTTGGGCCCCCCTGCCTATTGCTACAGCATCACAGCCAGTGGTCCTTAGCATCTTTATTGCATCCTGGGGTTCAAATATATCTCCATTTCCTATTACTGGAATACTTATATTTTCCTTAATCATTTTTATATATTCCCAGTCTGCCTTGCCTGAATAAAACATATCCCTAGTTCTAGCGTGAATTGTCAAGGCAGATATACCTTCTTCCTCTGCTATTTTTGCAATTTCTAATCCATTTATGTTATCTTTATCCCATCCCATTCGTATTTTTATGGTTACAGGCTTCTTAGCTACTTTCACTACTTCCCTTAGTATTTGCCTAACTAAAATTGGGTCCTTCATTAAAGCACAGCCATCATTATTCTTAACTATTTTAGGCGTAGGACAGCCCATATTAATATCTACAATATCTATATCCTTTCTGGGATTAATATAATTTTCTACAACATTGGCCATTATTAGAGGGTCAGAGCCAAATATTTGTATAGCTATAGGCCTTTCCTTAGGGTCCACTTGCAGCAGTTTCTTTGTACTAGGATCATTATAATATAGGCCTTTGCTACTTATCATCTCTGAAACTACTAAGCCTGCCCCCATTTCTTTACACAGTATTCTAAAAGCTAAATCTGTAACTCCTGCCATTGGTGCCAAAAAAATATTATTTCTAAATTCAATATTTCCTATTCTCATCTATACCTCCATATATATAAAGAAAAGCAAGTAGCTATATGCTACTTACTTATTTCTATTAAATATAATTCTTAGACCTTCCAAAGTCAATAGTTTATCTATTTTCTGTATATATTTACTTTCTGCTGCGATTAAGTTAGAAAAACCTCCAGTTGCTACAACCTTTATATCTTCTCCTTCTTCCTTCAATTCTTCTATCATCTTTTCTATTATATAATCAACCATTCCTATATATCCATATACTAAGCCTGCTTGTATGCTGTTTATTGTATTTTTAGCTATTATACTCTTTGGTTTTGCAATTTCCACCTTTGGGAGCTTGGCTGTTCTTAAAAACAACGCTTCAGAGGAAATCTTAATTCCTGGTGTAATAGCTCCACCAAGGTATTCTCCCTTTTTGGAAACTGCACAAAAGGTTATAGCTGTACCAAAATCTACTATTATTAGTGGTCCTCCATACTTTTCATAGGCTGCTACCGCATTTACTATCCTATCTGCTCCTACTTCCCTTGGATTATCATACTTTATGTTCATCCCAGTTTTTACACCAGGTCCTACAACTATTGGTCTTATTTTAAAATATTTTATACTCATAGCAGGTAGTGTATGCATGAGAGGTGGCACTACTGAAGAAATTATAACATTTTTTACATCCTTTGTGCTCAATCCATTATACTTAAATATCTGCTCAAATAAAAGTCCATATTCATCAGAGGTTTTATCCTTATCGGTGGCTATTCGCCAATCATATAGCAATTTATCATCCTTATATACCCCAAGTACTATGTTAGTATTGCCAACATCAATGACTAATAACAATAATTTCACCTTCCATTCTTATCTCCTGTTTTTTAGGGCTCCTACTACTGAAGTTACTATTATAATAGCAATTATGGTCTCCGGTATGCCATTAGTTATACCAATACCAACAATTACTTTTCTTGCAGTAGTTACATCTCCACCCAAGGCTTCTACAAATCTTTCTGCATATAGTAGATATATCATGGAGAGCACTCCAACAGTGTTGGTAAGAGTACCTACTGCAGAAGATATAATAACATCTAAGGCCTTTTCCCTAAATTTTGCATGGGTTAAATAGGCTAAGGTTAAGGTTAATAATAAAAGAACTATATTCATTAAAAGCATCCAAAGGTCTGTACTTTGGAAGTTCTTTATATTCGTAAATATTCCGTATAATAAATATCCAATAATTCCTATCCAAATTAAATATAAAAGCCCTAAGGTCCCTCTTTTCCCTAGATTTTTCAAGGTATTATATACATAATAAGATACTATACCAATCAAAATTCTAGGTATAACCGATACTAAAGGATTTAAAAATACAAAGGATACTGGTGTGGGGTTAGTCAAAGCTTGATATATGCTAAATAATCCAAATATCAGCCCTATAAACCCTCCCACTATGGGCCCTTCCATAATGGCTCCAATAATCACTGGTATATGCATTATGGTAGCTCTAGTTGGCCCAATGGGTATAAACCCAATTGGAGTCATACCAAGTACAATTGATATTGCACCTAAAACTCCAATAATAACAATCTTTCTTAAACTTAATTTACTTGTTTCATTTGACACAAAAATCCCTCCCGCTCTAGTTCACCAAGGATACTAGTCGTAATAATAAGTAATAATAGTTTTAAAGTCCAATTCATCCTTGATATTGGCTATCTAACAAAACCATTATAATTGTATTTTTGTATAAATTCAATATATTCCCTAAAAATTTATATGAATTATGAAAACTACACTTAGGCTACAAGTAGATAATTGTTTATTATGAATGGTTTATCTTAAATTGTGAATTGTAAACCCTATTATAAGTTATTATTCCTTCACTGGCCTTAAATATCCTTAGCTGCTTTTAATCCATAGCTGCCTTCAGCATAGTATACTCCATTTAACACCGCCTTAGCCATGGCTTCTGCTGCCATAGTTCCTATTAGGTTTATATCTGCCTTGATTTCATTAGTAGCCATGGTAAATATGGTATCTCCATCTACCATGGTATGGATTGGATTGATGGTCCATGCTAAGCCATTATGGGCCATTTGTGAGACCTTGTTGGCTTCTGCCTTTGTTAATATAGCATTGGTAGCTATTACCCCTATGGTAGTATTAGTCATATTAAATCCTATATTATTATTCATACCCTTCATAATCTCTACAGTATTGAGTAACTTCTTATTATCATAATCATATACTCCAGCTATTTGTCTTCCTGTACTAAAATCATATATGTCACCAAAGCTATTAACAGCTACAAGGGCAGATACAACTAAGTCTCCTACCTTAACAGTGGCTGAACCGAGGCCTGATTTCATAGAGCTTGTGTGCCCTAATATTTTCCCTACTGTTGCTCCCATACCACATCCAATGTTGCCTTGTCTCTTCTCTTCAAAACTGGCATTTTTGCAAGCCTCATACCCCATATTTATATCTGGTCTGATTTTATAATCACCTATATTTAAATCAAATATGACAGCAGATGTAACTATGGGAACCTTAGTTATCCCTACATCAAATCCTATACCCTTTTCTTCTAGATATTTCATAACACCAGATGCTGCCTCTAAGCCAAAGGCTGAACCACCAGATAAGACTACTGCATGGATCTTATCTACCATTTTTTCTGCTTTCAATAAATCTGTTTCCCTAGTACCGGGAGCAGAACCCCTAACATCAACTCCACCCGTAGCCCCTTTTTCGCATAATATTACAGTACAGCCTGTCATGCCTTCCCTTGATTGGGAGTGTCCTACTTTTATACCCTTTACATCTGTTATATAACCTTCAAACATCTTAATCTCCCTTCTCAATTTCCTAACAAATTAAATGAAATATAAATAGGATTACAGTAGAGAATTTCTCTACTATAATCCGCTATACTAGTCTAATACTATTAATTTATCCCCCGTATTTACTTGTGCTCCTTCTGTAGTATTGATACTAGCCACAACCCCATCCCTTGGTGCAACTATTTCATTTTCCATCTTCATTGCTTCTAAGATCAACAATACGTCTCCAGCCTTTACTACGTCTCCCACCTTTACCTCTATTTTCCAAATATTACCTGGCATTGGTGCTTCTATTACTTCTTGGCCAGGAGCTACTGCTACTTCCTTTTTCTCCTCCTTAAGACTTGCAACCTTTGGTTCTGGTGTTGGTGCTGGTGCAGCTGCTGGTGCTGGTGCAGCCATTTTAGCTACAGGACTTTTAGCTTCTTTTTCTATCCCTACTTCTTCAACTTCCACCTCATAGGTATTTCCATTTACCTTTATTATAAACTTTCTCATCCAAATGCCTCCTTAACTATTTTAATTGTAGTTTCCTATAGATTAACTCTTGCCTACCAGCTTGAGCCCATATAGGAGTTCTTTGAGGTATTCTTTTTATGCTCTTTATATTAATCTCTGGAACCCTAACCCCTAAGCTTGCTGCAATACTAGCTGCAATAACTGCTATTAACTCTTCATCATCTACTTTCTCCCTTACTTCAGCTTTTACTGCAGGATCTACCTTTTTTATGGGTACCTCTATTTCTTCCTTTTCACTGCCTATGTTTTTAAATAATGTTAAAACAAAGGCCAATCCTATTAATCCTAAAATTCCTATTACTACACTAGAAATATTATTCATATGCCATCCTCCTAAACTAACCCTTAGCTCTGCATCTATACAGGCATATTTCCATGTTTTTTTGCAGGCCTGCCTTCCCTCTTGGACTCTAACATATCAAAGGCTGATATTAGCCTTGGCCTAGTCATGCTTGGAACCAGTACATCGTCTACAAATCCTCTTTGGGCAGCAATATATGGATTTGCAACAGTATTCCTATATTCCATAATCTTTTCCTGCCTAGTTTCAATAGGATTGTCTGAGCTTTCTATGTCCTTTTTGAATATGATATTTGCCGCTCCTTCTGGACCCATAACTGCAATTTCCGAATTTGGCCATGCAAATACCTGGTCAGCCCCTAAGTCCTTGGAACACATGGCAAGATATGCCCCGCCATAAGCCTTTCTAATTATTAAAGTTACCTTGGGTACCGTTGCCTCACTATAGGCATAAAGCATTTTTGCACCATGCCTAATGATTCCACCATATTCCTGCTCAGTGCCTGGCAAAAATCCTGGAACATCTACTAAGTTTAGTAGTGGAATATTGAAGGCGTCACAGGTCCTTATAAATCTGGCAGCCTTATCTGAAGCATTGATATCTAAACATCCTGCCAAGAACCTAGGCTGATTTGCCACCACACCTACTGCCTTGCCATTCAATCTAATGAATCCAGTTATTATATTCTGTGCGAAATATTCTTGTACTTCGAAAAAATATCCATTGTCAGCAATAAGCCTTATCACTTCCTTCATATCATAAGGCTTATTTGGGTTCACTGGCACAATTTCATTTAACCTTTCTTCTATCCTATTGATATTATCCTCTGTATCAAATACAGGTGCTTCTTCCAGATTATTGGAAGGCAGGAAGGACAATAATACCTTTATTCTTTCAATACATTCTTCTTCTGTCTTGTCCATAAAATGTGCTACTCCGGATACTTTGTTGTGTGTACTTGCACCTCCAAGTTCTTCCTGGGTTACTTCCTCCCCTGTTACAGATTTTATTACCTGTGGCCCTGTAATGAACATTCTACTAGTATTTTCCACCATAAAAATAAAATCAGTTAAAGCAGGAGAATATACAGCTCCACCGGCACAAGGCCCCAAAATCACTGATATTTGAGGTATAACTCCTGAGGCAATTGTATTTCTATAGAAGATTTGTCCATAACCGGATAAGGCATCTACCCCTTCTTGAATTCTGGCACCGCCAGAATCATTAAACCCAATAATTGGAGCTCCCATTTTCAATGCCATATCCTGAACTTTACATATTTTTGCAGCGTGCATTTCCCCTAGGGAACCACCTAGGACAGTGAAATCCTGGGCGTAGGCAAACACAAGCCTTCCATCTACCGTACCATATCCAGTTACTACGCCATCTGCAGGAGCTTCTACTTTTTCCATACCGAAGTTTGTACACCTATGCTCTACAAACTTATCTAGTTCTACAAAGCTGCCTTCATCAAATAAAAGATTGATTCTTTCCCTTGCAGTAAGCTTCCCAGCTTTGTGCTGCTTTGCTATTCTTTCTTCCCCACCACCGAGTTTTATTTTTTTCTCAGCATCTAGGAGTTGTTGAATTTTCTCCTTCATGTTTTCCCTCCTTGATTTCTTCAACTAATCTCTTTCACAAAGCTCTATAAGAACTCCAAAAGTTGATTTTGGGTGTAAAAATGCAATTTTTGCACCACCAGCACCATATCTCGGCTTCTCATCTATAAGCCTTATTCCCTTTTCCTTTAATCTTTCTATGGCCTCTTCAATATTATCTACCCTATAGGCTATATGCTGGATACCTTCCCCTCTTTTTTCAATGAATTTAGCTATTGGCCCATCTTCATCTGTAGACTCAAGTAATTCCACTTCAGTATCTCCTATAGGTAAAAAGGCTACTTTTACTTTTTGTTCTTCTACCACCTCTGTGCCTACACTTTTAATACCTAAAACTTCTTCGTAGAACTTTAGAGTTTCCTCTAAGTTTTTAACAGCAATACCGATATGGTCAATTTTAGTTACCATCCATTTACCCCCCATTCTTTTCAAATTGACAGTTGACAGTTGACCATGGACAATTGCCTAGGTCAATCGAGTATATGAGAAAAGTTGCGTGTAGATATCAAATCTTAAAGCGAAAGGAGTGATTTAGCATTTTTTCTTATTTAAGAAGTATGTTAATTATTCATTAACTACTAACTTTAATATCTCGTCTTTTGCAGTATAAGGGTCTGTTTTTCTTAAAGTCACGTCCCTTGCTAATCTTTCAAGTAAATCTTCTTTCACCGCCTTATCCAGTATTAAACTCATCAAATCCTCTTCTACCATTTTCAACAATTCCATCTTATTATTTCTAATTCTTCTTTCTTCCAGTTTATTGGTTTCTTCTAAATGCCTTCTATGTTCTATGATTTTTTCCAATAATACATCTATATCCTTATTCTTGGCTGCAGATACTTTAACTACTGGAGGCCTATAATCCGTATTCTCATTTAAATCTAGATTCATTTCTACTTCCAATTTAGTCTTGTCTGCCCCATCTAAGTCAGATTTATTTATGGCAAATACGTCTGCTATTTCCATAATACCTGCCTTTATAGCTTGAATATCATCTCCTAAATTTGGAACCATGACCATAAGCACTGTATCTGCTGTCTTTACGATATCTACTTCTGATTGGCCTACTCCCACTGTTTCAATAAAAATATAATCACATCCAAAAATATCTAAGACCTTTACAGCCCCCCAAGTGGCCCTTGACATGCCGCCTAAGGAGCCACGGGTACCCATGCTTCTAATGAATACGTTTTTATCCAGGGATAAGTCATTCATTCTAATCCTATCCCCCAAAATTGCTCCGCCACTGAAGGGACTGGTGGGATCTATGGCTATAATTCCTACTTTTTTATCTTTCTTTCTAAGCTCCTTGACTAGTTTATCCGTTAGTGTAGATTTACCTGCACCAGGAGGGCCAGTGACTCCAATTACATAGGCATTTCCAGTATTTTTGTATAATCTTTTTAGTATTTCAACTGCTTCCATATCGTTTGACTCTAACATGGTAATAAGACGGGCACAGGCCCTCTTATCGCCTTTTAGCAATCTTTCTTCAATATTCAAATAAGGCACCACCTTAGTTATCTTTTTAGGTTGTTTTTTATAAATTCTATTACATCCTTTGTAGATGTTCCTGGAGTAAAGATAGCCTCTATTCCTGATTCTAATAGGAAGGGAATATCGTCTTCTGGAATAACTCCTCCACCTATTATAAGTACATCGTCTACCCCTTCTTCTTTTAATAGATTAACTACCCTAGGAAACAGGTGGTTATGAGCACCAGACAATATGCTCATGGCCACTACATCCACATCTTCTTGAATAGCTGCAGCTACTATTTGCTCTGGCGTTTGCCTAAGCCCAGTATATATAACTTCCATGCCGGCATCCCTTAAGGCTCTGGCTATTACCTTTGCACCTCTATCATGGCCATCAAGGCCTGGTTTAGCTACCAATACTCTAATTGGTCTATCCATAATTTTACCTCCCATTAATACTTTAGAATTCAGTACCTCATATTACTGGTATTTACCATCTAAATATACAGATTATAATATGACCGATTGCTCATATTCACTGAACACTTCCCTTAGTACATCACAAATTTCACCTAAGGTTGCATAAGCTTTTACAGCATCTAAAATATATGGCATTAAATTTTCATCTGTTTCTGCCTTTTCCTTTAATAATTTCAATACTCTTTCGACTTCCTCATTATTTCTTTCTTTTTTCAATCTAGCAAGCTTTTCTTTTTGATTTAATTCAACTGTCCTATCAACTTTTAGAATTTCTTTTTTCTCCGTTTCTTCAATTTGGAACTTATTTACGCCTACTACAATTCGTTCTCCAGATTCTATTTCCATTTGATATCTATAGGCTGCATTTTGAATTTCTCTTTGGATATATCCCTTTTCTATGGCCTTAGGGGCTCCACCCAATTCATCTATTTTTTCTATATACCTAATTGCTTCTTCCTCTATTTTATTAGTTAAGCTTTCAACATAATATGAGCCTGCTAAGGGATCTACTGTTTCTGTAACTCCAGATTCATAGGCCACTATTTGCTGGGTTCTTAAGGCAATTCTTACGGATTCTTCTGTAGGTAGGGCCAAGGCTTCATCCCTTGAATTAGTGTGTAGGGACTGAGTACCACCTAGTACAGCTGCCAAGGTTTGAATTGTAACCCTAATTATATTATTATCAGGCTGTTGAGCAGTTAATGTGGAACCTGCTGTTTGGGTATGGAATTTTAACTGCATTGATTTTGGATTTTTTGCCTTAAATCTTTCTTTCATTATCCTAGCCCAAAGCCTTCTAGCAGCCCTATATTTAGCTACTTCTTCTAGTAAATCATTGTGGGCATTGAAGAAAAAGGATAATCTAGGTGCAAAGTCATCTACATCAAGACCAGCATTTATAGCTGCTTCTACATAAGCAATACCATTTGCTAGAGTAAAGGCTACTTCTTGGACAGCAGTGGAGCCTGCTTCTCTAACATGGTATCCGCTGATGCTAATGGTATTCCACTTTGGAACCTCCCTTGAACAGTATTCAAAAATATTAGTTATTAACCTCATAGAAGGCTCTGGCGGGAATATATAAGTACCTCTTGCTATGTATTCCTTTAAGATGTCATTTTGTATAGTGCCCCTTAATTTATCCTTAGATACCCCTTGTTTTTCTGCCACCGCAATGTACATTGCCAATAGTACAGAAGCTGGTGCATTTATAGTCATGGATGTACTTACCTTATCTAAGGGTATGCCATCAAATAATACTTCCATATCCTTAAGAGAATCTATGGCTACTCCAACTTTGCCTACTTCCCCTTCAGCTAAGGGATGGTCTGAATCGTATCCTATTTGGGTAGGTAAATCAAAAGCAACACTTAAGCCTGTTTGGCCCTGTTCTAATAAATATTTATATCTTTCATTTGATTCTTCAGCTGTAGCAAATCCTGCATATTGCCTCATGGTCCATAGTCTACCTCTGTACATGGTAGGTTGAACCCCTCTAGTGTAAGGATACTCTCCAGGATAGCCTAAGTCTTCTTCATAATCAAAATCCTTTATATCTACAGGTGTATATAATCTTTTGACTTCTGCATTTGAACCTGTCGTAAACTTTTCCTTTCTTTCTGGAAACCTTGAGATGGTTTTTTCTACAGTCTCTTTTTCCCACCTATCAATGGATGTTTTTATCTCATTGATTTTTTTACCATCAAACATTTTTTTACCTCCCTCAATGGCAATTTATTACTTCCCACAACTTATTCTTTAAGTCTATTATAGTAATAAACTACTGAATATTGCAACATATATTTCAATATCTTTAAAAAATGCATGGAATATTGCATTACTAAAAAACCCAGTATTAATGTTTTATTCCACTAATGCTGGGTTCTTCTTTAGAAGTCTTTATGCTATATTTATTATCTTTCAGAGAAAACCTTTACCAATAACTTTACTAAAAAATAGAAAAGTATAAGTACTAAAAAAGTTGTCCCCATGCCAAATACTAATAGTTCTATTAATTTATTACTCATATTAGCCCTCCTAGATTAAGATAACAGTGCTAGTACCATACTGCCCGCTATAATAGAACCTATTTGTCCAGCTACATTGGCAGATGCTGCCTGCATTAAAATAAAGTTCGTAGGATCTTCTTCCTTTGCTAGCTTTTGAATTACTCTAGCAGACATTGGAAAAGCCGATATACCTGCTGCTCCAACCATGGGATTGTACTTTTTCTTTACGAACAAGTTTAAGAATTTAGCAAACAATACTCCACCTGCTGTATCAAATATAAATGCAACTAAACCAAGTAACAAAATCTTAATAGTATTCCAATTAATAAAGGCCTCCGCTGTCATAGTTGAACCAATGGTTATACCTAAAAGCAAGGTAACTAAATTAGCCAATTCGTTTTGAGCTGATTGAGACAATCTTTCCAATACTCCACACTCTCTAATGAGGTTTCCAAACATTAAGAAACCAATTAAAGTAGCAGACATAGGAGCTATAATTCCTGCAATTATTGTAACTGCTATTGGAAACAATATTTTTACACTTTTAGATATCTTTACTTCCTTATACTCCATCCTTATTCTTCTTTCTTTTTTTGTAGTAAGTGCCTTTATGACTATTGGCTGAATCATTGGAACTAAGGACATATAGGAATAGGCAGCTACAGATATGGGACCTAACAGATGTCTTGCAAGCCTTGTAGTTGCAAAAATAGATGTTGGTCCATCTGCTGCTCCTATTATACCAATGGAGGCTGCTTCTTTAATATCGAAGCCTAAGAGATAAGCAAAAATAATAGTCATAAATATTCCGAACTGTGCTGCAGCTCCAAAGAAAAACATGGAAGGCATTTGAAGTAACGGTGTAAAATCGATCATGGCTCCAACTGCCACAAAAATTAAAGCTGGAAACAATTCATTTAGTATACCTGCATTTCTAAGTATCCCTAAAATACCTTCGTCACTTGCTATGCCTGGGATACCTGGAATTACTGGCAGATTTGTTAATATGGCTCCAAAGCCTATTGGCAATAACAACATTGGCTCATAATCCTTCTTTATTGCCAAGTAAATAAGTACACCACCAATTACATACATAAATACTTGATTAAACTCCAAAGCTTTAATGCCCGCTAACAATTGTTCCAAGACTTATTCCTCCCATTTCTTACTATTTAGCCAATTTATTATATCATATTCAATTGTCTTTTTGCATACTTTATATAAAATAACCCAGTATCAATAGGACAAACCATTAATACTGGGTTTATAATTCTAAGCTCCTTGGAATATTTCTTCAAACTCTTTACCAGTTAGGGTTTCTTTCTCAAGTAGGGCTTCAGCTACCCTATGAAGCTTATCTATATTGTCCTTTAATATTTGTTCAGCCTTATTATATGCTGTGTCGATTATACGTCTCATTTCCCTATCTATGGCTGCTGCCACGTCTTCACTATAGTTTCTAGTTCTGCCAAAGTCTCTACCTACAAATACTTCTTCATCATCTGTACCATAGGTCATAGGTCCAAGCTCTTCACTCATCCCATAGTGAGTAACCATGGACCTGGCAATCTTAGTTGCCCTTTCAATATCGTTTTGAGCTCCAGTACTTATATCTCCTAAGACTAGGGCTTCAGCTGCCCTACCTCCAAGAAGGGTTACTAGTCTACCCTCCATTTGCTTCTTAGTTATAAAGTTTCTGTCTTCCTCAGGAATATATGCTGTAAAACCGCCAGCCATTCCCCGTGGAATTATGGTAATCATATGAACAGGGTCTGTATCTGGAGTTAGCCTTGAAGTAATTGCATGGCCCGCTTCGTGATATGCAGTAAGCCTTCTTTCCTTTTCTGTTACCACCTTAGATCTCTTTTCAGGTCCCGCTTGAACCTTTATAGAAGCTTCTTCTATTAAATGCATTGGTATAGCTTTTAGGTTATGCCTTGCTGTCAATAAGGCAGCTTCATTTACAAGGTTCTCTAAATCAGCTGGTGAAAAACCTGGAGTTCTCTTTGCTATAATTTCTAAGTTAACATCATCTGCTAAGGGCTTATTCCTTGTATGGACTTTTAATATCTCTTCTCTAGCTTTTACATCTGGTAAGCCAACATAGATAGTTCTATCAAATCTACCAGGACGAAGTAGTGCTGGGTCTAAGATATCAGCCCTATTGGTAGCTGCCATAACTATTATACCTTCATTTGTTGAAAATCCATCCATCTCTACTAGTAATTGGTTTAAGGTTTGCTCTCTTTCGTCATGTCCTCCACCAAGGCCTGCCCCTCTTCTTCTACCTACGGCATCAATTTCGTCTATAAATACTATACAAGGTGCATTTTTCTTAGCTTGTTCAAACAGGTCCCTTACTCTACTTGCCCCTACTCCCACAAACATCTCTACGAAATCGGAACCGGATATGCTGAAGAAAGGTACGCCTGCTTCACCAGCAACAGCCTTACTTAAATAAGTCTTACCTGTTCCTGGAGGCCCTACTAGTAATACTCCAGTAGGTATCCTTGCTCCTATTTCAATATATTTTCTAGGGGACCTTAAAAAGTCTACTATCTCTTTTAACTCTTCCTTTTCTTCTTCCAATCCTGCAACATCACTAAATGTAACAACCTTGCCATCCTCATGTTTATGCAACTTTGCCCTAGATTTACCGAAGGACATTACCTTTCCTCCGCCTCCTTGGGATTGCTGCATAAATACAAACCAGAATACAACAAATACTAGAATCATCAATACAGTTGGTATTGCGCTTACCCACACAGGCGTTGTGGGTTCATAATCAGAACTTAATTCTATTTCCTTATTATCCACTTTTTCCTTTAAATAATTGTCATAGAAGGTCTCTTCCATTTGATGTGGTAGGATAGTAGTAAATTTAGTACCATCCCTCAACTGGCCTGTAACTTCCCTACCAACAATTTCTATACTTTCAACTCTATCTTCATTTAAATGCTCTACTAATTGGGTTACATTAATTGAAACAACTTGTTCTACATCATTGCCTAAGGTTCTTACAAGAAGCATTATTAATATGACTATTAGTAGATACACACTAATTCCCTTGAAAAATCTTCTCAATTATACAACTCCTCCCTTCACTTATGGGTAGATAACATCTTTTCATTATAACATTTTTTTCGGTAAATTTCAAGATCTTATTACTTATTATATACTTCTTCTTTTAAGGCTGCCACATAAGGAAGGTTTCTTCCTATTTCAGCATAGTCTAAGCCATAGCCTATAACAAACTCATCAGGTATTTCAAACCCTAAATAATCCACTGGCACATCTACTTTTCTTCTTTCTGGCTTGTCTAAAAGGGTGCAGACTTTAACGGATCTAGCTCCTCTTTTTCTTATATTATCTGTTAAGTATGCTAGAGTATAGCCAGTATCAATAATATCCTCTACAATAATAACATCCTTATTTTCTACGCTGCCATCTAAATCTTTAATTATCCTAACTTCTCCAGTAGAAGTTGCTGACCTTCCATAGCTTGAAACAGCCATGAAATCCATACCAATGGGTATTTTAATATTTCTAACTAAATCAGACATGAATATTACTGCACCTTTTAAAATTCCAACTAATATCAGGTCCTTTCCTCTATAATCTTCTGTTATCCTTGCTCCTAATTCAGCTACTTTTTTTCTAATTTGGTCTTCTTCAACTAGTATTTCTTTTATTAAATGATCCATGGAACTCCTCCTTAATATAATTATTGCAATTTATATGAAATTAATAGAATCCTCCTTGTTTCATCAGTTACCTTATATAATTCGCTAGTTCTATATCCAACTACCCACAGGATATTTTCTTCATCAACTACAAGAGGAATTCTATTCCTTAAATCCCTAGGAACTTTTTCATCGATGAAATAGTCCTTAAGTTTTTTGCTTCCCTTCATTCCAAAGGGTATAAACCTGTCTCCTTCTCTCCTGTTTCTTACTTTCAAATTCCCTTTAACCTTATCAAAATCGAAATATTTAATGTTCTTTGCTTTTTCCATTACAAAATTATCGTCTTTAGTAAGTATCTTAGTCTCAAAATGGTAGCCATTATTTAGACTAAGGGAACCAGGAATATCAATATCATATGTATATGATTCATTTTCCTTTTCTTTTGATTTTTCAATGATAATCTCATGGTAATTAATCCTTAATACTATATTATTGGAAAAATGAAATTCCTTTCCCGTTTTAAAATCCTCTAAAAGATTGACGGCAGCAGATACTTGACCTTCGGTTATCCCCTGTAATGATTTATTTAATTCTAAAATGGCATTCCTAATAATCCTTTGTTGGATACTCCTATCCTCCTCTAAAAATTTGCTTCCATGTAAGATTATACTATTTTTGTCATGGCTTTTCAGCATATTATTGAATTTTCTTTTAGTATATTCTTCTAAGAAATTTAAATCTAGGGAAAAAATCCTAGACATTCGCCATAGGGTATTAATTATATTAGGATTGAAATTTTCTTCAATATAGGGAATAAGCTCCAACCTTACCTTGTTTCTGTCATAAATTGGCTGTAGATTTGTTTTATCCAATACGGTTTCAATTCCCTTTTCTGCTATATATTCTTCAATTTCCTTTCTATCTATACCCAATATTGGCCTAATTATATCACCCGATTTATAGTCCATACCCTTAAGTCCATCAGGTCCAGTACCCCTCATGATTCTCATAAGTAGGGTCTCTGCCTGATCATTCATATTATGTGCTACTGCAATCTTACCCTTGCCTAGGCTCCTTAATATATCTCTAAAAAAACCATACCTTAATTCCCTGCCTGCTTCTTCAGCAGTAATCCCCTTTTCCTTACCATATTCAATCATATTAACATTTATTGTATAATATGGCAGGCCTAATTCCTTAGATATTCTTTCAACAAACAACTGGTCGCTCCTAGCCTCTTCCCCCCTTACTCCATGGTTTACATGGGCAACATGAATCATAAAGGGTATGGCTTTTCTGGCTTCTAATAAACAATAGAGCAAGGCCATGGAATCAGGCCCGCCAGACACTCCCACAACAACATGATCATTTTCTTCAATTAATTCATACTCTTTAATTGCAGCCAATACCTTTTTTTCCATAAAATCACCTTAACTACATATTCACTTTATATTATAACTTAATATTGGACAAATTTTTAGGTTAATTTAACAATATTTACCCATAAAATAAGGTCGACTATAAATCGACCTAAAATTAAAGGTTTTTCCATACCTTGGTAACTAAGACCGTCATATCGTCCCTATTATTTGCAGCAACACTCCTTGATCTATTGAGTATTTCATTAGCAATTATTTCTGGATTAATGCTGTCTATATTCATTATGATATCCTTCATCCAGCTTTCCCTATTTCCCACATCTCGGCAGGAATCTAATACTCCATCGGACATCATAATGATTATATCTCCATCCTCAATATACTCTTCATAAATATTAAAATCTACTTCCTTTAACATGCCTACTGGTAAGGAACTGGAGTTGATGACTTCTACCCTATCCTTCTTCTTAATAAAGGTTGCAGGAGCTCCTGTCTTTATCATTTGAAATTTACCAGTATATAAATCTATTAATCCTAAATCTAAGGTTGTAAAGGCTTCTTCACTTGATTTAGCCCTAAGTACAGAATTTATAGTTTTTAATATTAATTCCTTATCTATATTGGCCTCCATAAGCCTTTCCAATAAGGAAATGGCTATTTTACTTTCCCTATGAGCCTTTGAGCCTATGCCCATTCCATCGCTTATTGCTACAAAATGAATATTTTCCGTCTCTCCAAAGGTATAGCTATCACCTGATACTTTATTATCTAAACTAGATGCCAAAGCCACCTTGGATACAGCACTGTATCTATTATGTCTAATAAGCTTAAACTTAAGCCTCTTGGTATTAGTGTTCTGATTATCCCCCACAACTGGTACTTCTAGGGCTTGAGATACAATCTTATTGATCTTTTCATCTGATTTCACAGGCCTGTTTAAATCTATGAATATGTCTAAGTTCTCCTCTCCCATTTGGGCCACAGTAACTTCACTTATGTCTACCCTATTGTTTTTTAACTCTTTATATATGCTTAGTTCCAGTTCTTCATTGAAACTAGGTTTTTCATAAATATTTAAGACTATATCCTCTATTACTTTACTAAAGCCATCTAATTGCTCTGATAACAACATCCTATTTTCTTTTAATTTGTTTTTCCAACTTTCATTTAGCCTTAGCCTCTCCACTGCCCTATCTACCCTATCTAATATTTCCATAGGCCTAATGCAGAACCTATCTATTTCAGTATAAAGGACTTCATTATTTCCTCCCTTTATTTCTGCTAGGCAGATGGTATTGAAGAACTTTTGATAGGTTCTGTAGTAATTTCTATTCCAACAACTGTCATACTTGGAGCAATTGATACATACGTCATTGGCTATATTATCTACTAAACCATATACTTCTCCCGTTGAGTAATATTCTCCTTCATCCGCTGCCTCTTTGAAAGTAATACTTAGGCTTTCAAACAATTCTGCCATTTTATTTAGTTTTTTAGCTACTAGCTCATCCCTTTTTTGATTATAGTCCCTTTTCAAATAATAATTTGCTGTAAAGATTTCAGATATTTTCTCATTGATATTCTTTGAAGTCATTAGAAAAACAATGGACCCTAGTATTAACTCCTTGTAGGTAAAAAAGCTTGTCCCTAGTCCATTAATATAATAGGAGATTATTCCATTTCCTAAGACAAAGCCTAAAATGGCTCCAATTTTTCCCAGGTCCCTAAATATACCTGATAGTAAGCCTCCCACTGCTAAGATACTAATTATAAAGGGCATCTCTGGATGAGAAATATATGATATCATCCCTAATACTATTCCTGTAATGCCCCCTATAAAAGCCCCCTGATTAAAGGATAACAGGAGTATAATAAGTGTACTAGTTAAACTCTTAGTCTGGATCCCAAAAAAGCTTAATTCCCTCAAACCGGAAAGGACCAAGGCCAAGGTAATAAAGGAACATATAGCCTTTTCATTGCCTATATTGGTCCCCTTGATTTTCTCTATGGGAAGGCTAAAGGAAAATATATAGCTAAAGGTAAATACTATTACTGTTTCAAAGAAAAGCATAAAAACATCATAAATAAATAGGTTTTTCCCCAGTAGCAGACCTATGATTCTGCAAAGTAAAAATATTATGGATGTACCTATGAAGGCCCTTATCAAAGAATAAGATTTTTCTTCCTTTACAAATAGAAATAATATATGGACCAGGATATATGCAAATATATAGCTTATATTCTGAAAACCATTTATACTTATGGTTCCAATTGCTACAGAAAGTAATAGGGGTAGATTCAATCCCTTCAATATTACATAGGCGCTAAAAAAGGCAAATCCAAAAGGGGTTAAATCCTTAAATATACTTGCTCTGGCTAGGACAAAGCCTATGAGGATTGTAATTATAGCCTCCTTTTCCATTTTTGCCCATAAATCAGACCAATTTTTCTTTCCTATTGAGGATTCTACTTTCATCATAATGATCACTCCCATGGCATTATCAATGATTTTGTAATGTTGATAATAGCAAAGAAGTGAAAAATAATTTGTCAAACCATTGAATCTTTACAAAAAAAATTCTGACATAAACCTATGCCATTTCCTATAACCTTAAGTTTTCCTTAAGAAAAGTTAAACTTATTAACTTTAAATTCAAATAAGCTTTTTTCAAAGCCTCTAGCCTTAAGGGAAATATTTTCAATTAGATGTAGAATTTTGGTAAATCTATATGAAAAAGAGAATAAAAAAAACCGGCCTTACCGGTTTTAATAATCGAAGCTATTGTGTCTTTTCTGCCTATAATTGCCCCGTCTATTATCTCTAAGCTTAAGCTGATCATGTTTTTCACTGCTATCCTTTAAAAACTTGTTTAATTTGTCTTCAAAGGACATGTACTTTTGTTTTTCATCTATCTTGTTCCATTCAATTTCGATAGGTTGTGCATTTTTTGTCATTGCTTGCCTTATGGAAAGGCTAATCTTTCCATCTGGTGAAATTGATAGAATCTTGACCTTAACTTTTTGGTTCTTTTTTAAACAGTCAGAAACCTTCTCAACATAGTCTTGAGATATTTCTGAAATGTGAACAAGTCCGCTTTTTCCTTCTGGTAGTTGGATAAAAGCACCAAAGCTGGTTATCCCTGTAACGGTGCCATCAACCACTTCTCCTACAGATAATGGCATAAACTAATAATTCCTCCTTAAAAATTTGTTTTCTTAATTCAGTATATATTAGAAATCATCCTTTGTCAATCAAATCTATTTTTTTCTAAACCCAAAAAATGGCTTCTTAATCCTATTTTTATCTATGTAAATTATTTCCCTAGGTTTTACCATTCCCAATTCTTCCCTGGCCACCTTTTCAACGAATTGCAATGAATGGCTATTTTCTATTTCCTCATTTAAGGCATCAATCTCGGCCTTTAATGTTTCAATTTCTAATTGTATTTTTTCCTTCTTGCTATTCAATTCATTCATTAGTTTCCTTTGATTAAGTAGTATAAAGCCTACATATAGGATCAATAGAATAATAAGGGTTCTTCCTAGCCTTAGTTTCTTTTTCCTTCTTCTTTTGGTCATAAAATCACCACCTAAGTTTATTATTCTACATTAATTCAAAAACTCCTTTATTTTTTTGAAGAAATTATGCTTTTATGTTTTTTTATTTGTCTAAATATCTCCACTATAATTCTTTTTACTTTTTTAAACAGGGGGCTAGTCTTTTTAAGTACCCTAAAGGGATAAAAGACAATGGATAATAGTTTGGCAAAAAAACCTTTTAAAATCCTTCCAATCCTAAGACAAATAGGATAGATGAACCTGCTAAATATCTTATTATAAACTAATATACCCAAAAAAAATCCTAAAATAGTATATCCTCTAATTTCGCCCCAATTGTTTTTTATTAAGATAATAAAAAATATGGAGGCTGTCAATGTCCAAAATAACAGGTCCCCTAAGGAGGTCATGAATTTCCTAGGCTTTGAAAAATATCGAATGGTCTTATATACATCATATATGAAGCCTGCCACTAATCCTCCATATATTGTAGATAAAAAAATATGAAACTCCAACAATAATGTAGTATCCATGGTATACTCCCTTGCTACTTAAATAATTTCCCCATTATGTTTTTGGGAGTCTCTTTATTGGAATAATTTATTCCATTTATCTTTCCCTGTATTTTCACATTTCCATCATCTAAATTTAATTTTGAAATGTTTAAGTTTTCACCTTTTATAATCATTCCGCCTTTTATTGTATTTAATATTATAGTATTTTCATTAAAGCTTTCAACCTGCTCAACTCCCGTGACAGTCATGTTTTCCCTATCTTCTACCATAATGTTTTGATTTCTATATCTAACCCTGTTTTCAGTCATAGTTATCCCCCCTTACCTAATAATATTTATGTAAAAAAAAAGACTTTTATTACAAAGTCTTTAATCAAGTATCCTATATAATTCCTTTGAATCTTCTTTCTTTACATTGTCCGATACATCTAGGACTTCAAACTTCAAAGGCTTGCTGAATTTAATCTCTACTATATCTCCAACTTTAACTTCATCTCCAGCTTTGCTTTGCTTTCCATTGATAAAAACTTTTCCCTGATCACAAGCTTCTTTAGCCACAGTTCTTCTTTTGATAATCCTAGAGTTTTTCAAAAATTTATCTATTCTCATTAATTCCTCCTATTAAAAAACCAGGTCTAAGACCTGATTTTTATTTATTTACTATTTCCTTTAGTGATTTACCTGCTTTAAAAACTGGAGCCTTTGAAGCTGGTATGTGAATAACTTCTTCTGGATTTCTTGGATTTCTACCTTCTCTAGCTTTTCTTTCTCTTACTTCAAAAGTACCAAAGCCAACTAGTTGTACTTTTTCTCCTTTTTCCAATGTTTCTTCTACTGATTTAATGAATGCATTTAATGCAGCTTCTGCATCTTTTTTAGTTAAGTTACTTTTCTCAGCCATACTAGCTACTAATTCAGCTTTGTTCATAATTGATTCCTCCTCATTGTTTATATTATTAATTATTAAAATTAATAAATCTTTAGTTAATAAAACCCACTTTATCTAGTGAATTTTATTTAACTTTGACTCATTCCATAGTTTATCCAATTCCTCTAAGGTCATGTCCTCTAGGCTTTTACCAGAGCCTTCTAGGCTTTTTTCCATAAATTCAAATCTGTTAATGAATTTGTTAATTGTCCTATTTAAAGCTACTTCAGGATTTATTTTCAAAAATCTTGATAGATTAACTATGGCAAATAGCAAATCTCCGATTTCATCTTCAATTTTTTCATGGCCAAGCTCAAATTTTTCTATAGCCTCTACTACTTCTTCATATTCCTCTTTTATCTTATCTAAAGGTCCTTTCATATCTTCCCAATCAAATCCAATTTCTGCTGCTTTTTCTTGGATTTTAAAACTTACCATTAAGGCGGGAAGTCTAGGTATATCCTTTAGTTTATCAGTAAATTTAGTAATATTCCTTTTTGAGTATTTTAGCATATTCCAATTATATACTACTTTTGCAGAATTTTCCACATCTTTTTTTGAAAAAACATGAGGATGTCGGTAAATTAATTTTTTGCCTAAGGTTGACATTACATCATATATATTAAAATCTCCTTCTTCCTCAGCAATTTGGCTGTGGAAAATCACTTGAAGTAGGACATCACCCAATTCTTCTATAAGTCCATCTACATCATCATTATCAATTGCATCAACAACCTCATAGGCTTCTTCAATAACAGATTGACGTATGGACTTATGATCCTGCTCTTTATCCCAAGGACATCCATTTTCAGACCTTAGTAATTTCATTATACATAATAAATCGCTAAAATCAAATACTTTCTTGTTTATTTTATCCACTTTTGGGACATATATACTAGTCAAAGCAGTGGTTTTATTATCTCTATCCAATTCATATACAGGAATCAGGTGTATTTCTTCCTCATCTTTGACTCCTGCACTATGGATTAAGTATACTTCATGCTCATCACCATATATTTCTGATAAGACCAGCTTGACCTCAGATAGGATCCTCTCATTATATACTTGAGTAATTAATAAATCAGAATTAACATCTACTACTAGGCTACTAAAGTCTGCCCCATCAACTAGTTTTAATCCATTTATAGGATCTCTACGGACTAATTCTATTATAGGCTCTATAAAGCTCATGCCAGATATTATTTCTAAGTCTACATCCTTCTCCATTAATAACTCTACAGTTTTTTCAGCAACCAAAGGGTTGCCAGGAACATAATAGTTAATATCCTTATCCTCTGATTCATTAATCAGGTCTTCTACTATTTTTTCATACACCTTTGCAAAATCTTCTTCACTTTCATATAGGTAATCGTAGGATTTATAGGGAATATTCCTATCTTTAAAATATTTAACAGTAGGATGTTTTTCTGTTCGTAAAAAATTTTTATCCCCTGAATTTATCCTTTTAATTGCACCTAAGGTTAATGCATCAATACTTCCCGGTCCTAAACCTATTATATAGATTTTTCCCATAATACTACTCCTTATCTAAGTTACTTAAATAATTTAAATCTCTCCAGTTTCTTACCTATTTTATTACCCTTTGGTAATAGGCTTAAATCCTCATTTGTTATAGCTCCTGTTAGGATTAATAAAACTCCATAAACAATGACTCCTATCAATACGGATACAATAGTAGCCAATTTCCCACCTAAGAAGTTCATTAGGAAGCTATAGCTTAAGAAAACTATTATAGCCATTCCCAAGGCTGAAATAAATGGTTTTATAAATACATCCTTTATGCTTAATTTAATATTTGCATGCTTCCTTACGCTTATTAAATCCAAGATGGCTGCAGTAGCGTAAGCAACTACAGTAGATATGGCTGCACCATTGATGTTTATCTTTGGTATAACAGTTAATGTATAGGATAGTATTATCTTAAATACTGCTCCAAAAAGCAAGTTTATTGCAGGTATAATTGGCTTTCCTAAACCCTGTAGTATGGATGATAGAGCTTGAACTAATGTTAAGAATATGACTCCAAAGGACAAAACAGAAAGTAAATTGCCTGTATTTATTATGGTTGCCATATCGTTTTTATAATATAATAAGGCAATTATTGGAGTTGCTAAAACATATAAGCCAAAGGCACAGGGCAATCCTATTAACAAGGTAATCCTAATCCCTGAGGAGGTAATACTTTGGATTTCCCTTCTATCTCCCCTGGCATTGGCGTTGGAAATTGCAGGAACTAAGCTCATTGATATAGCCACTGAAAGGACCTGAGGTAAATTGATTAAGGTAGATGCCATCCCCTTTAAATTTCCATATAGGGCATTGGCCTCCATTTCTGTATATCCAATTAGCTGAAGTCGATTTAATACTATTGCCACGTCTATGGAATCCATAATGGGTACAATAGCTGAACCAAAAGTAATTGGTATGGAAATGGTCAGTAAATCCTTAATAATATCTCTCACTTCATATTCTTCTACAAGCTTAGTTTCATGTAATTCCTTCTTAATATCCTGTCTTTTTTTGATGAATATTAGTCCAATAACTAGTAAACCTGCCATAGCCCCTGCAGAACCGCCAAAGGAAGCTCCTCCAGCCGCTATGGGGATACCCCTATTTAATAACAAATATGTAAGGGCTAGACCTACTACAACCCTAGCAAATTGTTCTGCAATTTGAGATAAGGCAGTTGGCACCATAAACTGATGGCCCTGATAAAAGCCTCTAAAGGCTGACATTATGGGAACTAAAAACAAGGCAGGTACCAAGGCTATTAATGAATAATAGGCGTTGCTGTTTCCCAGTCTCTCTACAATGCCTTTTGCATTAAAAAATACAAATAGGGATGTCAGTACCCCACCTATAAACAAGCCTGTTAAGGCCACTTTAAATACTTTATAAGCATTCTTATAATCGCCAATGGCCCTCCTTTCAGCCACCAGCTTAGCTATGGCTATGGGAAAGCCTGCAGTAGAAATAGTGAGTAGGAGAGTGTACAAAGGATAGGCAGTTTGGTAGTAGCCCATCCCCTCTGATTTTATTATATTAGATAAAGGAAGTCTATATACTGCACCTAAGATTTTAACTATTATACCAGCGATACCTAGTATTGCAGCTCCCTTTAGATAATTCTGACTCTTAGACATAAGTAAGTCCCCCTAAAATATAATCTTTAATATTATATCACTTTGTATTGAAAAATAACACTATTAAAAGCTAAACCTACCCTCTAGGGGTAGGCAATATTAATTTTCCATTTGTTTAGATAAAAAGCCTGCAGCTGTTTCTGCCAGTTTCATCTCCAATTTACCCATAACTGTATCCGGTTCTTTAGATACAAGTATAACGGAACCTATAGGATCCCCTTGCATGACTATGGGAGCAATTACCTGAGCAGTATATTTTTCTAAATTTCCATCTTCATAAGTTATTTTTATGGGTTTATTGTTATCGTCTGTTAAGTATCCAGTCCTATTCTCTATTAGTTTTTCCAATTCGGGACTAATCCTCTTATCTAAGTACTCCTTTTTTGATCCTCCTGCTATGGCAATGACAAAATCCCTATCTGATATCATAGTTGTATAGCTAGTACTTTCATATAGAGAATCACAATATTCCTGAGCAAATTCATTTAACTCTCCAATAGGAGAATATTTCTTAAGGATTATTTGTCCTTCTCTATCAGTAAATATCTCTAAAGGATCCCCTTCTCTGATTCTAAGGGTCCTTCTAATTTCCTTCGGAATTACCACTCTACCAAGCTCATCTATCCTTCTAACAATTCCTGTAGCTTTCATAATTAACCTCCTAGCTCAAAATTTAGTAGTAAAATTATTATTCAACTAAGAGGGAAATTTTATACATCTTAACAAGAATAGGTTAATGTAAATACATTAAGTGGAAAAGTGGTAATTCACTCTTTAAAGAAATATCTTTACCTTTGCCTTTTCTCTAATCTCCTGTAGATTGTCATAATATTTTTGCTCCTTTAAGAAGCTTATGATATCATCCTTTAATGATTCAAAGGTATCCTTCTTATCTTCTACACGAATGATATGATATCCCACTTCAGTTTTCACTAAGTCACTAGTCTCTCCTGGATTTAAAGCAAAGGCCGCTTCTTCAAACTCTGCAATCATACTTCCCTTGCCAAAATAACCTAAATCTCCACCTAAGACACTTGAAGCCTTATCGGCAGATAATTCTTCAGCCAATTTAGCAAAATCTTCACCTTGATTTAATCTTTCCAGGATTCCCTTACCTTCTTCTTCTGTTTTAACCAAAATATGGCTAGCCCTAATAACTACTAAATCATCTTTATTTTCTTCAAAGAACTCTCGGGCTTCTTCTTCAGTAACACTTGCATTTTGTATAAAATAGTCTTTATGTTTATTGATTAATATGTCCTTTTTTATATTTTCTTCTAAAAATTCCCTTGTTAATAAGCTATCTTCTAAGGATTTGTTGAATTCTTCTTCTCCGCCCATCATTTCAATATAATGACTCATAACCATATTAAATTCATCATCAGTAACCTCTATATTGGCCTTGCTTGCTTCATTGGCTATTAGCCTTTCCATTATTAGCATTTCCAAGATGTCTTCTTTCAACTCTTCTTCTCTAGTTTTTCCAGTTTCTTCGTTTACTTGGTCTAAAACACCTTCACCTAATTGCTGCTCGCTAATACTTTTAAAGATTTCAAATCTCGTATTAAATTCTTCCTCTGTAATACCTTCTCCATCTACTTTAGCAATTAAGCCTTCCTCCTTATTGCTGCATCCAATAATACTAATAGCAAGTATTAAGATTAAACAAATGCCAAAAATTTTCTTTTGCTTGAAATTTAACAATTATAACATCCTTTCTTTATCTATTTAGTCGTATCTATTATATATTATTTTTATCATGATTAAAACCATTAATTTTTTCTAATAAGGATTTTAATTCACCTAAGATATCTTCCTTCCACCTAAGTTTAAAGGCAGGTTTCTTTGATAAATCAAAGACTAACTTTCTATCATATTCATGGGATAGGTACTTCAAAAGTTCTAAGGATATATCTTCTAAGGATTTAAATTCTAGGATAATCTCCTTATCCCTTTGATAAATATCCTTTATATCGTTTTTGCTGCCTAAGTACCTAATATAGGAAATATCCATTAGGTTATTAACTTCCTGAGGAATATCTCCAAACCTATCGATTAATTCATCTATTAGCTCCCTATACTCATCTAAGCTGGATATAGATGCTATCTTTTTATAGATTTCAATTTTCTGCTCCTCATCTTCTATATATTTATCACTAATGTAGCCATCTACTTTAATATCGATTGTAGTATCGATTTGTTCTTCCACTTTTTCTCCTTTTAATTTCTTTATGGCTTCCTGCAAATACTTAACATATAGGTCATATCCTATGGCCTCAATATGGCCATGTTGTTCTGTTCCAAGGAGGTTTCCAGCACCTCGTATTTCTAAGTCTCTCATGGCAATTTTAAAGCCGGAACCAAATTCTGTAAACTCCTTTATGGCCCTTAGCCTTTTTTCTGCCACTTCTGTTAGTACCTTATTTTTTTCATATACAAAATAACCATAGGCTATCCTATTAGACCTGCCTACCCTGCCTCTAAGCTGATATAATTGAGATAATCCCATTTTATCTGCATCATAGATTATTATAGTATTTACGTTGGCTATATCTAGGCCAGTTTCAATGATGGTAGTACATACCAAAACATCTATCTCCTTTTCTAAAAAGCTAATCATTACCCTTTCCAATTCCCTTTCACTCATTTGACCATGGCCTATGCCAAATCTTGCTTCAGGCACTAGTTTTTTTAGGCTGGCAGTTATTTTGTCTATGGTTTCCACCCTATTATATACAAAATAAACTTGCCCTCCCCTTGCTAACTCCTTTAAGATGGCATCCCTTATCATCTGCTCATTAAACTCCACAACATAGGTTTGTACTGGATACCTTTCTTCTGGAGGGTCTTCTATAATGGACATATCCCTAATACCTGATAAGGACATGTGCAAGGTCCTTGGTATGGGAGTAGCTGTTAAAGTCAGTACATCCACAGTTTCCTTTAATTTCTTCAACTTTTCCTTATGCTTTACACCAAATCTCTGCTCTTCGTCTATGATCAATAAACCTAAGTCTTTAAAGACCACATCCTTAGACAATAATCTATGGGTTCCAACTATAATATCTATAACTCCGCTTTTTAGGTTTTCAATGATTAATTTTTGGTCTGCCTTAGACCTAAACCTACTGAGCATATCTACCCTTACTGGGAAATTTGCAAATCTCTCTCTAATAGTATTAAAATGCTGTTGGGCAAGTATGGTAGTTGGGACCAGGAAAGCTACTTGCTTACTATCCATTACTGCCTTAAAGGCTGCCCTTAAGGCTACTTCAGTCTTCCCATAGCCTACGTCTCCACAGAGGAGCCTATCCATTGGCTTGGGTCTTTCCATATCCCTTTTTATTTCAAGGATACTCCTTAGTTGGCCTTCTGTTTCTTCATAGGGAAAGAGGTCCTCAAACTGCCTTTGCCATTCTCCATCCTTTGAGAATGCAAAACCTTTATAGCTTTCCCTTTTGGCATAGAGTTCTAATAAATCCTGGGCCATATCCTCTACGGCCTTTTTAGCCCTCTCCTTAGTCCTAGCCCATTCAGTGCTGGATAGTTTATTGATTTTTGGCTTGACACTGTCTGCACCGATATATTTTTGAATAAGGTTCATCTGGTCTATGGGGACGTATAATTTGTCTTCCCCCTTATACCTTATGGTTAAGTAATCCTTTTTAACTCCTTGAATATTTAATTGTTCTATGCCCTCATAAATTCCTATACCATGATTTTCGTGTACTACATAATCGTTTATCTTTAAATCGGCAAGACTAATTATCTTGTCAGGGTCCTTTTTCTTTGCCTTTCTGGTTTTTTTCTTACCTACACCAAAGATTTCCTTATCGCTGATTACTATGAACTTTAACTGAGTATATTCAAATCCTCCATGGATGCTGGCAGGAGTAATAAAAACTTGGGAAGATTTTATTTCACAATCCCTATTTATCATTACACTGGCTTCAATATCCATTGATAAGAGGATTTTTCTCAATCTTTCTGCCCTTTCTTCATTGCCAGATAGGATTACAATTTTATATCCCCTATATCTATAGTGGTTAATATCTTCCTTTAATAGTTCCATTTGATTATGATAGGGTTGCATGCTTTTGCTGGCAAAGTTATAAATGGATTTTGGATTAAGGCTATTGTCACTACTGAGTAAGGCCGTATTGGCAACACATACTTTTTTCTTAATTTCATTTAGGATGTCTTTATAATCGTAGAGAATATTTATATGAGAAGGTAGCAGCTCTCCTACCTCATAAAGGTCTGTAAACTTAATCCTAAAATCTTCTTCTTCATTTTTCGCCCTTTCGTCTACCCTCTTAGGCTCATCAATAAAGACTACAGCATCCTCCTTCAAATATCCAAGGATAGATGTTAGTTTATCACCGGGGATATAGGGTATCATTATGTCCCTATTAGAAATAAATAGGTTTTCAGTTAAATATTCTTTATACTTATTAAACTTATTTTTTATATTCTCCTTCTCCAAAATATCCCTTTTCCCCTTAAATATGACCTTTTTCATGTCTTCCTCTAGTTTTTTTATCATAGTTTCCCTATACTCATCTAGAATAAGGGTTTCCATCACTGGAGTTATCATGGCTCTTTCTAAGTTTTCTATGGATTTTTGACTAAGAATATCAAAGCTTCGTATGGAATCCACTTCTATATCAAAAAATTCTATTCTAAAGGGGTTTGCACTATATGGTGGGAAAAAGTCTAATATGCCACCTCTTATGCTAAATTGGCCCTTAGCTTCCACCATATTTACCTTTTCATACCCTCCCCCTAAGAGGATCTCCTTTAAAAAATCTAATTCTATTTCATCCCCTACACTTATTTTTTTAGAATAGGCTTCAAATATCTTTCTAGACATGAGCTTATCCAATATGGCCTCTACAGAAGCTATAACTATTATGTCTTCTCCTTGAGCTAGTTTTGTAATTACCTCCATCCTTTCATTTATCCTTTCATGGCTATAGGCATCTATGTCGTAGAAAAGGATTTCTTTTTTAGGCAATAACATAACATCTTGGTTTCCTAAGCCCTTTATATCCTCATAAAGTTTCTTACTTCTCATTTCGTTATAGGTAATCACCAGGATTTGCTTTCCAGTATGGTTATTCAATGCATAGAGAAAGTGGCCCATACTTTCATCAATGATACCATAAGTGGCTATGGGGCTAAGATTGTTTTTTATATCTTCAATAAGCCTTTTGTAGGAATCTAGTTTTTTAAGCTGATCGATTAAAAAGTCTGCCATTTCATCACTCCTTGAGGAAATGCCTTAAGCCCAGGTTTAATCCTGGGCCCTATTAGCTCTGGTATTAAATTTGTTCATAGCAATATCTATGCCTTCTTTTATTATGGTTTCTACCGATTCAGCAGCTGAAATTAAGCTTCCTTCAATTACTTCCCTTTCTTCCTTAGAGAATCTACTTAAGACGAAATCTGCTAAATCCATGTTTTCAGGTCTTTTCCCAATTCCAATCTTTACCCTTGGGAAATTATCATCCTCTAAAAGATAGATTATAGATTTTAATCCATTATGGGTTCCTGCACTGCCCTTTCTTTTGATCCGTATAGATGCAAAATCTATGTCGATATCGTCTACTATTACTATGATATTTTCAATGGGAACTTTATAGTATTCATATATATCTTTTACTGTTATTCCACTATTATTCATATAAGTTTGTGGCTTTACCAACATTACCTTTTCATTTCCAATGTAGCCTTCCCCATATACAGCTTTAAACTTTATCTTGTTTATCTTAATATTATTTCTACTTGCTAATATATCTATTGTATCAAATCCCACATTATGCCTAGTATTTTCATAAGCCCTGCCTGGATTTCCTAATCCAACTACTACAAACAATAGACCAACTCCTACTCTTCGAATAATTTACTTACGGATTCATTTTCATGAATCCTCTTAATGGCTTCAGCAAACAATGGGGCCACTGACACAACCTCTATTTTGCCAATTTTTTTCTTCTCAGGCAAAGGTATAGTGTCTGTTATAATGAACTTTTCTAATTCTGAATTATCTATTCTTTCTATGGCAGGACCTGATAATACGCCGTGGGTAGCACAGCCATATACCTTCTTAGCACCAAAGTTTTTCAGTACTGATGCTGCCTTGGTTATGGTGCCCGCAGTATCTATTATGTCATCAATTAATATAACATTTTTTCCTTCGATATCTCCAATAACATTCATTACCTCAGAAACATTGGCCTTTGGCCTACGTTTCTCTATAATGGCAATTGGAAGGTCCAGTAGGTTTGCAAAGCTTCTAGCCCTGGTTACCCCTCCTAAATCAGGAGAAACTACTACAGTATCTTTATCTGCAATACCTTTAAAATATTCAGCTAAAATTGGTACTCCCGATAAGTGGTCAACTGGAATATTGAAATATCCTTGGATCTGGGCAGCGTGTAGGTCCATGCTTATAACCCTATCTGCTCCAGCTACAGTTAATAAATCAGCCACTAGTTTTGCTGTAATTGGCTCCCTTGCCTTAGTCTTTCTATCCTGTCTAGCATACCCATAATATGGCAAAACTGCATTAATCCTGCCTGCAGATGCTCTTTTTACAGCATCAATCAAGATCAATACTTCCATTAGGTTTTCATTAACAGGAGTATTGGTAGACTGTATTATAAATACATCCATTCCCCTAACTGTCTCCCCAATATTTACATTTATCTCCCCATCGCTAAACCTGCTTACATCGCATATCCCTAGGGGTTTTCCTAGTTCTTCACAAATTTTTTCTGCTAGTTTTCTATTTGCATTTCCAGAAAAGATTTTCATTCCACCCATACATAAATTCATTATAATTTCCTCCTAAGTATATTTATTTTTTTAATCCTTTTTTTTCAACCCAACCAGGAATATTTACCTGGGAAGCCCTAGCAATACATAACTCTCCTTCTTTAACTGCCTTTGTAATTGTAGAACCAGCTGCTATATAGGCCCAAGGCTCTACATTTAAAGGTGCCACTAGGTTAGAGTTGCTGCCTATAAATGCATTGTCTCCAACAGTGGTCCTGTACTTTTTCTTTCCATCATAGTTAACAAATACAACTCCACATCCTATATTAACATTATATCCAATGTCTGCATCTCCTATATATGCCAAATGGCTAGCCTTTGAGTTATCCATTATTGTAGAATTTTTTACTTCTACAAAATTGCCAATTTTTACGTTTTTCCCAATGCAGCTATTTGGTCTTAAATGGGCATAAGGCCCTATTTTGGTGTTTTCACCTACGGTACTATCCTCAATAGTGGAAGATTCAATGGAAACTCCTGCTGCAATAATGCTGTTAACTATCCTAGTATCTCCTCTAATAATGCAATCTTCTCCTATTTCAGTACTACCTTCTAAGACTACACCAGGATATATAATGCTGTCCCTTCCTATTTTTACTCCTGCTTCAATATAAGTATTGTCAGGATCTATAATAGTTACACCATTTCCCATATGATATTGGCTGATCCTATCCCTCATTATCTTTTCACAATAGGCCAGTTGTGCTCTAGAGTTTACACCATGAATTTCAGTTGAATCCTCTATTTTATATGCTCCTACATTATAACCTTCATTCTTCAGTATTTCTATAACATCTGTAATATAGTATTCATTCTGTGCATTGTTGTTGTTTATCTTAGATAGGGCCTGTTTCAAAAGCTTTCCATTAAAACAATATATCCCAGAGTTAATTTCTTTAATCTTTTTTATTTCCTCAGAGGCATCCTTTTCTTCTACTATTTTTAATATATTTCCATTTTCTCCCCTTACAATTCTACCATAATCTGTAGGATTATCCAGTTCAGCAGTTAAGACAGTTGCATCTAAATTGTTTTCTTTATGATAATTGAAAAGATTTAAAATCGTACTTTCTCTAATAAGGGGTGTATCTCCATATAAGATAACCACTGTACTATCATCTTCTATATATTCTGTTGCCTGCATTACAGCAAACCCAGTTCCATAGGGGATCCCCTCACCAATAGGTTGGGTCTTAAAAATAATATCTTCATCCTTAAAGTATTCTTTAACTTGATTTCCACTATGGCCTACTATTACTATATTTTTGTCCACCTTAGCTCCTTTACTAGCATCTATTATATATTCTAATAGGGGTTTGCCACAAACCCTATGTAATACCTTTGAAAGCTTCGATTTCATCCGGGTACTTTCGCCAGCTGCTAAGATTATAGAAATATTCATACTTTCACCTCGTCTTAAATTTATCCATCAAATATATTTTAACCTATTTAGATTATAAGTCCACAGGGAAAATAAGTTTTGTGGATTTTTCATACAAAAAAGGCAAAAGGGCCCTTTTTCAGGCCCTTTTTAATTAATCGGTGGCTTCTGCTGATAGTACCCTTTCATATTCTTGAAAAATAGCTTCTTGAACCTTTTGTCTAGTCTCTGCATTGATAGGATGAGCTATATCCCTAAACTCACCATCGGCCATCTTTCTACTTGGCATGGCAACGAATAATCCGTTTTGTCCCTCGATGATTTTGATATCATGGACTACGAATTCATCATCAAAAGTAACAGAAACAATTGCTTTCATCTTCCCCTCTTCAGAAATTTTTCTAAGCCTTACATCAGTAATTTTCATTAATTAATTCACCATCCTTTATTTAAGTCCAAATCTATTGAATAACTATATATTCTATATAATTTCAAAAACTCCTTCTTTTTTTTGAAAATTTTTTTATTTTTTCCATTTTTTTCTACAAAGAATCCTTCTTACTTAACATAATACTGAAATTAGTTTTATTTATTTTTCTAATATGGTATAATCTATCAGTGACAAATTAAAATTAATAGAATACAATAATTAATATACAACTTGGTAATAATAATAAGACAAAGGATTTTGGGAGGAAAACTTATGTTTGATTTTTGTTTAAATAATCATAAATATTCTAAGGTTCATTTTATCGGAATAGGTGGAATCTCTATGAGTGCTTTAGCAGAAATATTAATCTCTGAGGGATATAATATTTCTGGTTCAGATACAAAGGATAGTCTAATTATTGAAAGATTGAGGAAACTTGGAGCTAAAATATACATAGGACATGATGAGGAAAATGTACAAGATGTTGATTTGGTAATTTATACCGATGCAATCTCCAAGGATAATGTAGAATTTTTAAAGGCAATCTCCTTAAATATACCGGTTATAGACAGGGCTACCTTTCTGGGAGCTTTGATGAAGAATTACAAGAATTCCATTGCAGTTTCTGGAACCCACGGTAAAACAACAACTACTAGTATGATTTCTACAATATTAAACCACTCAAAATTAAATCCCACCATTCTCCTAGGTGGAGAACTTGATGAAATAGGTGGAAATGTAAAACTTGGATCAAAAGAACTTATCCTTACTGAAGCCTGCGAATATAAAGGAAATATTTTGAAATACTTCCCCACCATGGCAATTATTTTAAATATGGATGAAGATCATTTAGATTACTTTAAAAGTATTGAACATATACAGGATACCTTCGTTCAATATGCTAAAAATCTAAATAAAGATGGATATTTAATTATTAATAGGGATGATGCTGGTGCTGAAAAAGTAGTAAAAAGTACTAAGGCAAAGGTCTATACCTTTGGTATTCACAATGATTGCCATTATAAAGCTGAGGATATAAATTTTACTAAGGAAGGATACCCTACCTATACTTTAAAAATAAAAAATGATAAATCCTATAAAGTGAATCTAAGTGTCATGGGCCTTCACAACGTTTACAATTCATTAGCCAGTATTGCCTCGGCCCATATTTTTGGAATACCCATGGAAGATATTTTGGAAAGGATCAGCCTTTATACAGGAGTCCACAGAAGGTTGGAGCTAAAAGGTTATTATAATGGAGCTAAGGTAATAGACGATTATGCCCACCATCCAACAGAAATTAAGGCTACATTAAGTGCTTTGAGAAATACTACTAATGGAAATATTTATTGTGTATTCCAGCCTCATACCTATACTAGGACTAAGCTATTATTAAATTCCTTTGCTGAATCCTTCGCCTCAGCAGATAAAATAATAATTACAGATATTTATGCTGCTAGGGAAAAGGATAATGGACTTATACATTCAAGGGACTTAGTAAATGCAATATTTGACAAGGGATTTGATGCCATATATCTTGGCAGTTTTAGTGAAGTTGAAGACTACTTAATGAGCCATGTTAAGGAAGATGACATTATATTGACTATGGGAGCAGGTAACGTATATATGATTGGAGACTCCATTGTGGAGCAAAGTGACGACCAAAATAGTAATGAAAAAGCAGCTGTTTAAGCAAAAATAATAGGGCGAATACTCGCCCTATTTTTTAACATTATATATTTCTTCTAACATTTCCCTTATCTCCTCTTTATTGTATATATAATAAGATAATACCTTTTTCCCTATTTTTCTAAACTCTGCTTTGCCAGGCAAAATTCTCATATCAAAATCATCCTTGGTCATTCCTAAGGCCTTTCTACCATAGGAAATGGTTGTCAATAGGTTCATGTCAGTTTTTACATAATTGAAACCCTTTGCAACTGTTGTAATTAAATTATCTGAAGCCTTATCTATAAAAGATTTTAAAAACTCCTGCTGGGCCTTAATTCTTCCCAAATCTCCATCTGCATATCCCCCCCTATTGTTGTTGCCCTTTCTATATCTTAAAAACTTTAAGGCAGTTTTTCCATCTAAAATTTGATAGCCAGGAGCTATATCTATATTTAAGGGAGGATTATCATATGGGTCATTGTATTTCATATGAAATGGTACATTGACTTCCACTCCACCTAAAGCATCAACAATTTTTTCTACTCCTTCATAATCTATTGTTATAATATGGTGAATAGGTGCATTATTTAAGATATAAGATACAGCTTTTTTTAACCCCAATGCTCCATGTTCTCCATAGATACTGTTGATTTTTCTCTGTTCTGCAGCATCATATCCCTTTCTATGAATATAGGTATCCCTAGGTATATTGATTAATTTTACTTTCTTACTGTCAGGACAAAAGGATGCAAAGATTATGGTGTCGGTCCTAATATCCTCAAGGCCCATTATTAGGAAATTTATCCTATTGCTCTTTTCCATAGCTTCCTCTAGGCTAGAAAAGCTTTCAGGTTCCTTTCTTTCATCTTCTAATTTAGCTAAAATGATATCTTTAATATCTTTTTCTTCTTCATCTTCTGCAATGTTATTTTCTAAAACTGAACCCTTTTCCTTTATATAAGAATAGGAACCAATTGAAAAAGACATTATGAAAAACAAAAATGATAAGAGAAATACCTTAATAAAAGTTCTCATGTTATCCACCCTTCAAAATAATCCTCCCATATATTGTAACCAAAGAGAAAAATTTTATAGTGGTGGATGAAAAAAAGCCTCCAGATTATTCTGAAGGCTTTTATATTAATACTCAAAGAATCCCTTTTTAGTCTTTCTACCTAATAGTCCTCCCCTAACCATCTTTCTTAAAAGTGGATGAGGTCTATATTTAGAATCGCCAAATTCTTCATATAATACTTCCATAATTGCTAAACAAACATCTAAACCAATTAAATCTGCTAAGGCTAAGGGCCCTATTGGATGATTAGCACCTAGCTTCATGGCCAAATCTATATCTTCTGCTGAAGCTATGCCTTCTGCTAGTATTCCTACAGCTTCATTTATCATTGGAATAAGAATTCTATTAACTACAAAGCCTGGAGCTTCTTCCACTTCTACTGGCTCTTTTCCAAGTTCCTTAGAAAGCTCGTAAATCTTATTTTTAGTCTCTTCTGAAGTAGCAATTCCTTTTATAATCTCTACTAATTTCATTACAGGCACTGGATTGAAGAAATGCATTCCAATTACCTTATCTGGCCTATTGGTAGCATTGGCAATTTCAGTTATGGACAAGGATGAAGTATTAGTAGCAAGGATAGTATCTTCTTTACAAATTTCATCTAGCTTTGCAAAGAACTCCTTTTTAAGGTCCATATCTTCTGCTATGGCTTCTATGATTAAATCACAATCTTTTAAATCGTCAAAGGATGTAGTTATGGAGATATTGTTCAGGGTCTTATCCATGTCTTCTTTTGTGATTCTTTCCTTCTCAACAAGCCTGTTTAGTCCCTTTTCAATAGGTCTTACACTGGCTCTTGGGTCATTTTCGTCTATAGATCTAACCCACATAGTTACTTCATAATCTTTTTGGGCAAAAATTTGAACTATACCACTTGCCATAGTTCCTCTGCCTAATACACCAATTTTTTTCATAATTGCACCTCCAGCTTATTTTAATTTATAATCAGGTTGGCGTTTTTCTAAAAATGCCAACATGCCTTCTTTTTGGTCTTCTGTTGCAAAACATAAGCCAAATAAATCCTTTTCTATGGCCATGCCAGTTTCTATATCAGTTTCAATACCCCTATTGATGGCTGTTTTAGCATACCTAACCGCTAACTGAGACTTTTTAACTATTGTATTTGCCATTTCCATGGCTTCTTCCATCAGCTTATCGGCTGCCACCACCTTATTTACTAGGCCAATCCTAAGGGCTTCATTTGCATCTATGGTAACCCCAGTGAATACCAATTCCTTGGCCTTACCCAGTCCTACTAGTCTAGGTAGTCTTTGAGTGCCAGCAAATCCAGGAGTTATACCAAGGCCTACTTCCGGTTGGCCAAACTTTGCATTTTCAGAAGCTATTCTAATATCGCAGCACATACATAATTCACAGCCTCCACCTAAGGCAAAGCCATTTACTGCAGCTATAACAGGTTTTTCCATTAATTCAATCTTTCTAAATATTCTCATGCCCTTTTCAGCAAAGTCTCTAGCTGCCATGGAATTCATATCCTTCATTTCCTTTATATCTGCTCCTGCTACAAAGGCCCTGCCTTCCCCTGTTAATATGAGCACGTATATTTCATCATCCTTGTTAATCATATCTATGGCCTTATCAAGCTCATCTAAGACAGCAGAATTCAACGCATTAAGAGCCTCTGGTCTATTGATGCTTAAAATACCAATCTTGTTGTCCTTTTTCAACAATAAGTTAGTAAACTCCATACAATACCTCCTTTTCTCTCCCTTAAAGGGGTGTTTGTTAATATTGTATCAATCTTTCCATAAAAATACAATTACTTTAAAGAATATTATAACATTATTTATATCAATAGAGAAGTGCATAAAAAAACTGAACAGGTTGACCTATTCAGTTTATTCAATGACCTCCATCAGAAGTAAGGCAAAATCGTCCTGCTGATCTCCCCAACTGTAATCTGTTATCCTATTCTCTATTTCTTGGAGGATATTCTCTCTATGGGTTCCTATCATTTCTATGACGCTTTCTATACCAAACTCTTTGCCATCCTTATCCTTAGCTTCTGTAATCCCATCAGTATAGAACAAAATCTTATCATTTTTCTTCAATTTAATTTTCTTTTCATTATAGGACATTTCATTGAAAAGAAGGGCTATGGGATATCCCTTTATCTCCAACATCTCCATATTGTCGCCATTGTACTTAATAGGAATACAATTATGTCCTGCATTGGCAAATCTGAATTCATAAGTCTTTGTATTGAATACTCCATAAAATATGGTGAAGTATTTATCTACTTCTAAGTCTAACTTCATAAATCTATTATATAATTCAGCCAAAGCTTCAGCAGGGCTAAGTATATCTTCAATTATGGACCTCATAGTCTGCCTTATAAACATGGTCATCATGGCAGCTGCAACTCCATGACCAGACACGTCTGATATATAAATTCCTATATGGTCTTCATCAATATGGAATACATCAAAGATATCACCGCTTAACATTTCAGAGGGCTTATATATATAATCTATGCGAATATTATCAATTACACCTTTAGTTGGTAAAATTTTTTCCTGTATCCGCTTTGCAAAGACCAGGTCTTTGCTCATCTTTTTGTTCTTTTCTATTAGTTCTAATTCCAATTTCCTCTCTCTAGTAACATCCCTAAAAACTTCCACTGCAGCAAAGATTTTTCCATCGGAATTGGAAACTGGAGAAGATTTTACTGAAAAATACCTGCCATTTATGATTTCTTCTTTTTGTACAATCTCACCAGAACTTATACTTCTATCTGTAATGCAAAAACCACAGGGCGTAGTTTTTCCGTGGGCTTTATAACATTTCATGCCTACAATGTTTTCTCCTAGGGCTTCCTTCATAGTTTTATTGGCATAGATAATAGTTCCATCTACATCTACCACTCGAACCCAGTCAGCCATGCCTTCAAGAGCATGATAGTTTAGCATACCATACTCTTCTATCTTTTTTTGAACTTGCTTCATCTCTTTTTTACTTAGCATGCTTAATCACCTATATAAAAAATAATAAACAAAAATATTGGTTTTAGTCTATTTTATAATATTTAATAGACAATAGCCATATATTTTTTATACTGTAATCAAATTTTAATATTTGGAACCCTCTTTTTACTTGTCTATTTAAACATTTAATATCTTACATTAACTTCCTTTACTTCAGAATATCTTGCAAGGGCATATAAGCAGTCCGATAACCTATTTATATATTTAATAACCAGTGGATTTATCTCCACCTCTTGTGATAAGGTGATAATCCTTCTTTCTGCTCTTCTGCAAATGGTCCTAGCCACATGGAGATAGGCAGATTTTTTACCGGAACCAGGTACAATAAATCCCTTAACTTCCTTTAATTTGCTCATGTAAGTATCTATGATTTTTTCTAAATCTTCAATATCCTTCTCTACTATATGATACTTGACCTTAGCAGGGTCTTCCGTTGCCAAATATGCCCCTACGGTAAAGAGTTTGTTTTGTATATTTTCAATTAAATTATACATTTCCTCATCCTCAACGTAATTTTTTGCAAGGCCCATAAATGAATTAAGCTCATCAATAGTTCCGTAGCTTTCGACCCTTATATGGTCCTTTGGAACCCTTTTATTATCAAAAAGGCTTGTGCTTCCCCTATCCCCAGTTTTAGTATATATTTTCATACTTATCCCCCCTAGATTTTATTTAGTTAATAGTGAATTTAACTCAATAGACAATGAAAATTGCCTAAGGTTTGGGTCCGTAATACTGATAATAGTCCACCTTTATCCTTCCGTTATAGAGCTTCCTCTTTTTATTTGCCTTTTTTCCATAATGTTTTTCAAAATCTTCATCTGAAGTGATAACGTATACTGACCAGGTGTCAAGTTCTCTAAACTTAGCGTCCAAATCTTTATACAGCTTTTCTACTTCCTTTTTTTCACCGATTCTCTCACCATAAGGTGGATTTGTAATGACTACTCCATACTCATTTTTTAATTCTACTTCACGAAAATCCTTATTGAAAAAAACAATATCATCTTCTAGGCCAAAATTAGCTGCATTGTCCCTAGCACGCAGTATGGCTTTTTTATCGATATCACATCCTAAAATATGAAGCTTGCTTTTAGTATCTATGGCTTTTAAGGCTTCTCGCCTTGCCTCAGTCCAATATTCTTTTTTAATCCTGGGCCATTTTTCAGATGCAAAACTCCTATCTATTCCGGGTGCCATGTTTTTCCCAATCATGGCTGCTTCTATAGGTATTGTACCAGAACCGCAAAAGGGGTCAAATAGTACTCTGTCCTTATTCCAATAGCTTAAAAGCACCATGGCGGCAGCTAAGGTCTCTTTTATAGGTGCTTCCCCTTGTCTACTTCTATACCCTCTTTTGTGAAGGCCTTCTCCAGAAGTATCTATAGTTAGAGTTGCCATATCCTTAAGCAAAGCTACCTCAACTGTATATTTAGGGCCAGTCTTTTGAAACCAAGTAACATCATACTTAGTCTTTAACTTTTCCACTATGGCCTTTTCAACTATCCTCTGACAATCAGATATGCTGAATAGTTTAGAATCTTTACTCTTTCCCTCTACTACAAAATTTCCATCTACTGGTATCCATTCTTCCCAGGGCAATGCCTTAGTTTTTTCAAATAGTTCATCAAAGGTTAGGGCCTTAAACTCTCCCATTTTAAGCAAGACCCTGTCAGCAGTCCTAAGCCATATATTTGCCTTGGGAATATCCTTTTCAGTTCCTTTGAAAGTAACCTTACCATTATCTACCTTTAAGTCTGTATACCCTAAGTTTATCAATTCCCTTTTCACCACTGCCTCTAAGCCAAAAGTGGCAGTGGCTATTAATTCTAAATTTGCCATCTTCTCACCTCAAAATCTAGCTAACTCTATTATACTCCATATCCTATATAATTAGTGAGCAAAAATGATTTTTTTTTGATTATTTGGGTATAACACTAATTAAGTAAACAATAAAATATAAATAATTGGAGGGATATACATGAAACATTTAAGCAGTCTATATCAAAGTGGGGATTGGAAAGGTGAAAAGCATGTTCCTGTAATTCATGCTCCTGAAAAAGTTAAGCTTGGTGATTTTGTAGAGGTTGAAGTTATGATTGGAGAGGAAATACCACATCCAAATACTTTTGAACACTATATTTCATGGGTTAAAGTATATTTCCAACCAGAAGGACATAAATTCCCAATAGAAGTTGGAAGCTGCAATTTCACAGCCCATGGTGAGTCAGACCTATTTACCGAACCTAGAGCAACAGTTAAATTTAAACCATCAAAGTCAGGTACAATATATGCTGAATCCTACTGCAATATCCATGGATTATGGGAAAACAGTGTAGAACTTAAGGTAGAAGAATAATACTTACTTAGTAAAGCTCAGAGATTTCTGAGCTTTTCAGTTTTTATATATTTCTATTAACCCTATGTTAAAGCCTTTTCTTAGGCTTGACAAGATTTTTGTCTTATATTAATATAAAATGTATAAATCAGCAGATAACTATGAAGGATTCTAGTAGCTAATCTAAGGTAAAATCGCAGAGAATAGACCGGTGGTGAGAGGTCTGTAACCTAAATTAGCGAATTACAAATCTGGAGTTTACTCGTCACCATGCGTTAAGTGGTTAGAGGCTTTATGCGAATTAAGGTGGTACCACGGGTTTTTCTCGTCCTTTAGATGAGAAAAACCTTTTTTTATAAGGAATGGGAAAAGCACATAATCTCAAAAATACAACTAGGAGGGATAAAATGAGCAATGTATATGATATTTTAGAAGAAAGAGGATATATAGACCAAGTAACTTATGAAGACGAATTGAGAGAGTTGCTTGGCAGCGAACCCGTTACTTTTTACATTGGCTTTGATGCCACAGCAGATAGTTTAACCTTGGGACATTTCCTCCAAATTATGGTAATGATGTATATGCAGCAGCATGGCCATAGGCCCATAGCCCTTATAGGAGGAGGTACTACAATGATTGGAGACCCCTCTGGAAAGGCTGATATGAGAAAGGTATTGACTAAGGAAACCATCGACTACAATGCCAGCCGCTTTAAAGAACAATTGTCAAAATTCCTTGATTTCAGCGAAGGCAAGGCCATCATGGTAAACAATGCAGATTGGCTATTAGATTTAAACTATGTTAATTTTATGAGAGAAATTGGAATTCACTTTTCAGTAAATAGGATGCTGACCTTTGACTGCTACAAAAATAGAATAGATAAGGGGCTAACATTCTTTGAATTTGGATATATGCTAATGCAGTCCTATGACTTCTTGCATCTATATAGGAACTATGGATGCAAACTTCAACTAGGTGGCAGCGACCAATGGTCCAACATACTGGGTGGCTATGAGTTGATTAGAAAGCTAGAACAAGATAAGGTATATGCCATGACCTTTAAACTTCTGACTACTGCAGAAGGCAAAAAAATGGGTAAGACAGAAGCAGGTACCATCTGGTTAGATCCAGAAAAAACCCCACCCTATGAACTATACCAATACCTAAGAAATACAGATGATAGGGATGTGGAGAAGTTCTTAAGTTTATTAACATTCCTGCCAATGGATGAAGTAAAGAGACTTGGATCCTTAGAAGGGGCTGAAATCAACAAGGCAAAAGAGGTTCTAGCCTTTGAAGTAACTAAGATGATCCATGGTGAAGAAGAAGCCATAAAGGCACAAAAAGCAGCTAAGGCCCTATTCTACGGTGGCGCAGAGGAAGGCTCCATACCTCATACAGAAATGGACAAATCCATATTTGAAGAAGGTATCGGCATCTTAGACCTGCTAAAGGAAATAGGACTTACTAAATCTAATAGTGAAGGCAGAAGATTGATAGATCAAGGTGGCATTAGTATAGACGATGTAAAAGTAGAAACTATAAACAGAAAGATAACCTTAGATGACTTTAAAGATGGAAAAATAATGATAAGAAAAGGAAAAAAAGTCTTCCATCAAGTTAGGGTTAAAAACTAATTTTAAGTTAATGTTAGAGATATTTAAAACCAATCTATTTTCAGTAGATTGGTTTTTTTATCTGAATATGATCCTTCCATCTTCAACCCTATCCACAATGGCCAGTGATTCAAGCCTTATGCCCTTTTCCCTAATGTTCTTTCCTCCCTTTTGAAAGCCTTTTTCTATTACAATGCCAACGCCTATTAAATTTACCTTAGCCTTCTTAATAATATCTAATAGGCCTTCCACGGCCTTCCCATTGGCTAGAAAATCATCTATAATCAATATATTTTCTCCTTCATTTATATATTTTTTCGAAACCCTGATGGTATAGGTTATATTCTTTGTATAAGAATGTACTGTACTTTCATAGGTTTCCTTATCAAGATTTTTGGACTCAGTTTTTTTAGCAAAGACTACAGGTACATTAAAGTATTGGGCGGCTATGACTGCTATGGCTATACCTGAAACTTCTATGGTAAGTATCTTGTCTATCTTCTCATTTTGAAATCTAGCCTTAAACTCCTTGCCTATTTCGTTTAATAGCTCTATATCTATTTGGTGATTTAAAAAGCTATCTACTTTAATAACGTTGCCATGAGCAATTGCCCCTTCTTCTAGTATCCTTTTTTTCAGTGCTTTCATGATTTCACCCCTACAATTATTTACTATAATACTATAACAATTGTAAAAACAATTCAAGTTAATTTAGAATCCAATAAAAAAAGATGGATAAAAAATCCATCTTTTCTACCTATCCAAACAATCTTCTATTTACTGCCTTTTTGAGCCCTACTGTATCATATACTTTGCCAAGTTCACTGCAGCTATAAGTTAGTTTTATGGTGTGAATATCTGTTGTGTCCTTGCTCAGGCAGATAATATGGGGCCATGAAAAATCCAACAGGGTATTGCTTCCATTGGCAAAATCTAACCTATCCACTGTCAGCAAATGGGTTATTATGAAAGAGGTAGCAATATCCAATATATTATTAAAATCATCAAAATATTCTCTCAAAGCCACTACCGAATGTAGGCCAGATATGCAGTGGAGGATTACCGAATCATTAGAATTGACAAATGTTGGCAAGATTAAATTGAGCAATAATCTAACCTTGTTTTCTTCAAAGCCCCCAATTACGAAACCCTTATTCTGAAATTCATCATAATTGTAAAGGGCATTTAATTTGTGGCCTGTGGTAGCTAGAGAACTGCGAATCATATTGATATATGGGTCTTTTACTAAGGCTTCCATTTCATCTAAAATATTATAGCCATGGATTTCTCTCTTGAATACTTTACCTTCCCTATAAGCAGTTACATAGTAAGCTAGGGCCCTAGCCACTTCCTCTTCTAAACCTTCATCCAGCTTATAACTTTCTACAGCATAAGCTAGCCTAATAATAGGATGGAACAAATCTGAAGATATGCCCAAATAGTAGGTGTTGAGTATGTTTCTAACTACTGCATCTACCCCTTTCTCTTCTATTTCCCTCTTTATAAGCCTTACACAGGATTCATATAATTCTGGTTTTCCTAAGGTATCTTCTATAGAGTTTACTGATAAATATTCAGATTTAACAGGTTCTATCTTAACTTTATCAACAATGGCTTCAGTAAAATCCCTAACCTTATCATAATCCTCGTATAGCCTAAATAAAGCAAGTTGGGTCATGGGCAGGTGGTTAACTAAGCTATCCATATAAGGCGAATACTTTCTTCCATATTCGTTGACGAGCTCGCTGATATACACGAAAATTTCCCCCTTTATCAATTCCAGTAATATATCCCTAATATTATTATAAGATAAATAAACTGAATTTTCAAATAAGTTATTTTTTTCCCAATCTTTTCGCAAAAGAATTTTCTCTATGTTTTTATCATCAAACCCATCAAAAGCTTGAAATTATCAGACCTTATCTTGTTAATTACAAAACAATATGGGTTTTTCTACTTTATTTAAGTAATTTTTTTAATAATTTAAAGGCATCAAAGCTGGTTTTATTGTAAACTTTGTTATAAATATACTTTTTTGGATTCCTTACCCAGCCATAACCACGAGGCATTTTAAGGCCTGCCCTATGGACCAGTTGTCGTTTCAAACTAGTCCTTGCTCTTATCCTCTTTTTTAAGCTTGGTTTTCTCATTCCTATTTTCATCTTTCTCACCCCTCTTTGTCTTATTCCATAGGACAGAAAAACCATCATATGTTATATATATCACTTATTTATCTCTTTTAACATTATATATATTTTTTTGGCAATAATACTTCTTAGGAGGGATTTTATGTTTAATAGCTTTGAACAAGTAAGAAAATGGGAAATGTATGGGATACTTTGGATAGTCGTAGTTGGCTCAATATTTCACTTTATATATGAATTGTCTGGAAAATCACCAATAATAGGCGCCTTCAGTCCTGTAAATGAAAGCCTTTGGGAACATTTAAAATTAGGATACTTTCCTTTGCTAATATTTTCCCTTGTAGAGTATTGGTTTATTAGAAATAAAGTAAATAGCTTTTTTCTTCCAAAAACCATTGGAATAATTACCATGGAGCTCTTTATAGTAATAGTATTTTATACTTATACTCTTATCACGAAAAAGGCTAATTTTCTAATTGATATTAGCTCCTTTGTACTAGGTGCTATAATCTGCCAGTTCATAAGTTTTAGGTTGATGAAGGTTCGTATAAGTAAAGCCTTAGAAATTGTTGGGTTTTTAATCTTTCTATTAATAGGATATATCTTTGTAGCCTTTACATTTAACCCACCAAAACTGGATATCTTTTTAGACCCTAAAACGAAAAAGTACGGTATATAGGTCTAGTCTATATACCGTATTTTTTAAACCATAGTATGCTTTCTTCCATCATATTAGTAGTTACAAAATGATTTAAATTTGGATATTCGATTAGTTTTATCTTTTCTTTTTCCTTATATAAAGGCTCTATTTTTTGATAAAACAATCTCTGGTTATCTACAGGAACTAAGCTGTCACTTTGTCCGTGAAGCATTAGAATAGGCCTATCTATCAATGCTTCTAGTTTATTTAATGGGTCAAGCTTCTTTGCCCTTTCTCCTATTTCAACCAATTTCTCCGTCATCTCTAAGTTCAATTTCCCTTTTAAAAATTCGTTGAAATAATCCCATGTAAATGAACCGTTTAATATTACTACAGATTTTATTTGAGGATTGTAAGTAAAAATTCCAGCAGAAGTAAACCCTCCCATGGAATGGCCTGTTAAGGATATCCTATCAGGGTCTGCCTTGTACTCATTGACTAATGATTCTATCAATATACTAGACTCATCTATATTATTAAATACAATATCCCAAAATAGATAAGAATTGCTATTATAATCAATTGGATTTCTCTCACCATGGTAAATACTATCAGGTATCAATACTTGAAAGCCTACTGTGGCAAGGATTAGCCCCCTAAGCCTTTGAGCTTCCTTATTTGAACTCCAACCATGGTACAGTATAATCGTTGGAAACTTCTCCTCTTCTTCCTTGGGCCTAAGTAAAATAGCTGGAATACTTTCTATGTTGATTCTTTCTTCTTTAATGTAGTTTGAATGTAAATGCAAGTCCTTTATCCCCCTTCCACATTTATTTTTACATCCATAAGAACCTTTTTTTATTATATCATAAAAAATAATACCTAAGGCCTTAATTATATGTTTTAACAATTATCTCCTAATAAATAATTAATTATAATTTTATTGGGTAATATTAATTTAAGATTTCGAGGTGATATTATGTGTGGTAGATTTTCCTTAGATGCAAGTATAGATGTACTTATTGAAAGATACAAGGCAAGAAGTACAGTAGAATTTGAAGCCCAAGAGGAAGTTTTCCCTACAAATTCTATACCCATTGTAATTAATAATGGTAATAATGAAATAAGAATGATGAAATGGGGATTTATTTTTGAATTTACCAAAAGGCCCATAATAAATGCAAGGGCAGAGACTGTGGATATTAAACAGTCATTCAGATATCCTTTCTTCAATAAGCGATGTATAATTCCAGTTACCAGCTTCTTTGAATGGGAAAATGTAGATGGAAAGAAAATAAAAAGAAAGATTTCCACTGAAGAAGATATATTCTCCCTAGCTGGATTGTACAATACTTTTCAGGCCAAAGATGGAAAGGTATATGAAGCCTTTACCATAATAACTACAGAAGCCAATGAATATATGAAAAACATCCACCATAGGATGCCTGTAATTTTGCCTAGGGAAGTGGAAGAACTTTGGCTAGATAAAAACTTTAAAGATTTGAAAACCCTAAAATCCATATTAAAACCTTATAAGGGGAAAGTAATAATAATTTAATATTATTACTTTCCCCTTATTGTCTAGACACTACACAACAGATGTAGTAGCAAATCAAGTAGTTTCAATTCCTAATAGGAAAATTCAAAAACTAAAGAAAGATGGGATTACATTATGCCATTCGGGTTTCAATTTCTAATAGGTAAGATCTAATGGTGATAAAAAGTTTTTTGCAGGCAATGTGGTTCGAGTATTTCAATTCCTTATAGGCAAAATCTAAGTCCCATAAATATGGGGTAAATACTTATACTTTATTTTAACCAACTTTTTCAATATTTTCAACTAAATTATATGAATGTTAAAATTTAGGAATTCCTTTTGATATGGGATACCTAGGATTTTTCACCCTAAAGGCTTGGGGAAAGATATTTAGTTAGACCATTCTATAACCATACTATTCTTTAATTCAACTTCCTTTTTGTCTTTTCAATAATTAATCCTATATCCTTTATGATATAATAATCTAAAATTAGGGGTTGGGAATAGTCTAAATTCAACTAGGCTTTTCAATATTATTAGAAAGGAGTGTTTATGGTGAAACAAACTAGGGAAATGATACAAGATACAGGACTATGGGCTGGTCTAAATAAGCCTGGATTACCTATAGATGAGGCAGATATTATAGTGTTTGGCATAGCATATGACGGAGCAGCTTCTTTTAGATACGGTGCAAAAGATGGCCCTAGGTCAATTAGAGAAATAACTTATTCCATTACTCCAACAACTGAAGACTTTGAAGTTTTTGATGATTTAAAGGTATTAGATATTGGGGATTTCTCTGGAACCAATCAGATGGAATTATTCGAATGGGTTAAAGAAAAGGTATGTGAAATTGTAAAAAAGAAAAAGTTCTTTACTATGCTTGGTGGAGACCATTCAACGACTATACCTGTATATCAAGGCATAAACAAGGCCTTAGATGAACCTTTTGGAATTATACATCTTGATGCACATTTTGACTTATGTGATGAGCTTAACGGAAGCAAATACTCCCATGGTTGCCCTTCAAGAAGAGCTATTGAATTGGATAATGTAGGCAGTTCAGATAATATATACTTTGTAGGCATTAGGTCTATAGAAATGGATGAATTAGAGTTTTGCAAAAATAATAGGATAAATGTAATCAATGCCAGGAGATTTTATGAAATTGGAGTTAAGAAAGCAATTAGAGAAGTATATGAAAAGATGAAAAATTTCAAATATATTTACCTAACTATAGACATAGACGTCCTGGATCCCGCCTATGCAGCAGGTACGGGTACACCTCAATTTGGAGGCCTTAGCAGTAGAGACTTATTGGAGTTTTTGAGAGGTATATTTACTCTGCCTATAATAGGATTTGATGTTGTAGAGGTAGCGCCAAGCCTCGATCCATCCCTTACATCTAGTTTTGCTGCTAGGAAAATTATTACAGAATGTTGGGGACATTATTATAGAAAAATAAAATAATATAATTTACTTTAATAATAATATAAACATGTAAAGGGAAAGTAATAATGTTTGAGGATTACTTTCCCTTTTTTATTCCTTTTAGATAAAATCCTATATCAAAACTTCACTAAGAGAAGAACTTAGTTTATAAATGTTTCGATTACTTATAGATAATATCTAATCACTCCCTGAAGGAACTACTACCTTGCCAGAAGGATTATTTCAATTCCTAATAGGTAGTATCTAATCCCTACTAGTGGTGCAGGTACTTGGCGTCCCGGATGGAGATTTCGATTCCTTATAGGTAGTTTTTTGTCAACTTCAGTAGTTACACTATTGGAAGTCAGCTCCAAATAGTTGTTTCCTATGCTCAATTACTCATCGACTCAGATATTTTCTAAACCTTAATTTCATTTATTCTCCCAGCTTGTACTTTTTAACTGGATATTTAATTGCATTTTTTCTTATTTTGTCTTCTATTGAAGAAGATATATCTATATCTAATTGATTTGCTAGGGACATACAATAAATAATTACATCTGATAACTCTTCCCTTAAATGGATAGCTTCTTCAGAATTGTTTATATCCCAGGCTTCTTCTTGTGTCAGCCATTGAAATATCTCCATCAATTCACCGGCTTCAATGGCTATACTCATGGCTAGGTTTTTTGGGCTGTGAAATCTATTCCAGTCCCTCTCATCCACAAATTTAGCTACCTTATCTTTGATTTCTTGAATAGTTGTTGTTTGGTCCTTCATCTTTCATCTCCTAACTCTGATATTCTCTTGATGTTAATTAAAAAGTATATTAAAACATTTAAACAGATTTATTCCTATACATGTTTTTATCTGCAAACTCTATTAACTCTTGTAAACTTATATTATCTGTATATCCTGCAAAACCAACACTTATACTTATTGTATATGGACGTCTTCTTCTAATATTTTCTTCATAGATTCTTCTCTTTACTCTTTCCCAGATTTCCTCTGCCTTTTTTATGTCTGCATTTCTAAATACTACTATAAATTCATCTCCACCATACCTAAATACAAAATCATACTCTCGAATATTCCTCCTTATAATGGTGGCTATCCTATTGAGCAGCTTATCTCCTTCACAATGGCCAAACCTATCGTTAATTTTTTTTAAATTATCTACATCCACAAATGCAATAGTCATTGGCAGATTTCTCTTATTACATATTTCCATATGTTTTTTCAGTTTAAAAAAACCTTGACCCTTATTTAAAACCCCTGTGCCAAAGTCTAAGGCTAATTTTCTTTGTAATTTGGCAATCTTAGCATCCTGTTTTTTAATAATACGAATTAATAACCTCCTATCTGAGTCGATTCCCATTATTTCACCTCTCCACCAATATACTTACAAACATAATTGTGACAATATATTACTTTAGCTACCTACTTTTAGGGTTGATGACCTATTTAACTATAATGAATTAGTATCTAGTGAAAATATCTATAAAAACTAAATAACTGCTATTCTATAATGGGTAAGCATCTAAAGTAAAATTATCCGTTAATTACATATTATATGATTTTTTCTTTTTAGACCAGTATATTATATAAAAAATTAATAGGTCTAATATAGCTAAACTTGAGATTCTATACATTTCTCCATAACTCATATTTTCCTCAATTACATAAAAACCAGGAGAAGTATTCTCCTGGTATTATTTCATTAAATGGGTTTCCAATATCTGATCCCATCTCAGTCCTTGTAATCCCAGATAATGTTCTAGGTTGTTAAGTAAGTACTCTAGTTTTACTGGCCCCACTAGCTCCGACCCTGTAACTGCCACTCCATATTTTTGGGCTTCTATCTTTATTAACTCATAGACCCTGTATAGTGGTGTTTTGGCACAGTCAAACATATTCATGGATACTACTACTCCATCTCTTTCTGGGAATTTGATGCCTACTGCCCTTACTGTTGAAAAGCCCCCACTTGGTCCCCTTACTATCTTGGCTATTTGCTTGGCTATATTTATATCCTCTGTGGCTAAAAAAACATTATAGGCTGTTAAACCTTCTGTATCAGCTGAAACTATAGTTGCTCCATATTTTGGATGCAACTTTCCATCAACGGATAAATCTGGTTTCCTTGCCTCATAGTCTGGATGGTTTTCATTTTCTAACAATGCCTTTAATCCTTCATATTGGCCTTGTCTAATGAAGGATATGCTTTTCTTATCCTCTGTTCTAGCATTGGCTCCTGCAAAGTATATTGGCACTTGATATTTTTCAAATAACTCCTTACCTATCTCCTCTGCCAGGTCTTTTGTTTCCTCTAAGGAAATATTTCTAAAGGGAAATAGTGGTATTGTGTCCTGTCCTCCTATTCTTGGATGGGAGCCTTTTTGCTCTCTCATATCTATTAATTCATAGGATTTACCAGCCATCTCAATCAGGGCTTTCTTTAAAGGCTCCGGTTCTCCCAATACGGTAACTACTGTTCTATTAAAATCGTATTCTGGCTCTACGCTTACTAGCGTCACCCCTTCACGATCTTTAAATACATCGGCAATAGCTTTAATTACTTCTTTTCTTCTTCCTTCACTGAAATTTGGTACAGCCAAGACATATTTTTTTTCTTCCATATTCATCCCCCTTTTTAGGCCAATAACTGCCCTTATTTTTGATATCTTATTTTAACATATAATTAACAATTTTTCCTTGTAGGATTTCTACAAAAGCATATCTTCAGGAGTATCTATATCCATACCTAGTCTTTCATCTTCTATATATATTTTCCTTACTTTATGAATATACTTGTTTACCAAGTCCCTGGCTCCCCTATCTCCAGTAATATTTAAAAGCTCGTCTTTGTAGATAGAGGAAATTATAGTTGGCATCCCTCTATTCCCTTTATAAAAAGGTACTAAGATTTCCGATTTAGTTCTGATATACTCAGCTATAAGCATATTTATTAATTCTGAGCTAATAAAGGGCTGGTCTCCCACGAAAAACATATAGGCAGATGGGACAGCTGATTTCTTAACTCCCAGTTTCAATCCCTCACTTTGGCCTAAATGTGCTCTTTCGTTAAAGACAGTTTTAATATGGTATTTTTTCCCTATGTCACCCACTTCTTTTTTCCTGTAGATGAGAACTATTTCATCTAAATTAGACTTAACACAGGCTCTAATGACCCTTTCTACTAAGGGAACTCCTTCAATTTCCAATAAGAGCTTATCCTTCTTCATCCTCCTTGAAAATCCAGAGGCAAGTATAATTCCACTAATCATTTTTATCTCCTACTGTACATCTCTTAATAAGGACTCTAAGGCCAAGCCTACTTCATAAAGCCTTCCTCTTTCATCGGTTACAGTTAAGAACTTAAACAGCTTTCCATCTTCTACCCTCTGCTTTATTGGAGTAACTATATATTCTACATTTCTATTCTTAAAATCATTGAAGGATGGATCTGCTTCATATAGGTTAAGTCCTATGGCGGATTTTTCATTTGTGTATTGAACAACCCCATTTGAATCTGTTATATAGACTGCATCTACCCCAACATCTCTTAAGACTTCATCTATCATGGAGTCAGTTATATTTTTATGTTTTGTGAAGTATTCCTTTACCCTGTAAGCCTGTTTAAGCATTTTTTCTTCCATGACCTTGCCTGCTACAAACTGCTGCATGTTGTAGACATGTTTTCTAATGGTTTCCATAGCATTATATAGGCTTTTAGATACATTATACTGGTCCATAACCTGATTGGTTGTTTCTAACATATGCTCAGATATTTCTTTAGAAAACTTAGTTATCTTAGTTATATTTGAAGCTATTTCTTCAATCATATAATTGTTTTCATTTGTGGCATCCTTTATCCCCTCAAGGCTTTCTTTGCCTAGGTTTAAAGTCTCCAAAATATTTATGAAATTTTCATTAGTTTCATATAAAATAGAATAATTGCTGTCCATGTGAGTCATCTCATCTCCCATGGATTTAGATATATTGGTTATTTCCTCCAATAAGGTATTGATTACTTCTTCAATTTTTTTAGAGACCTTTTCTGTTTCTGAAGCAAGTTTTCCTACTTCCATGGCTACTACTGAAAATCCTTTGCCATGTTCTCCTACCCTTGCCGCCTCTATGGCTGCATTTAAGGAAAGCATTTGAGTTTGGCTTGATATATGGTTTATTAAATCAATCAAGGAGGCTACCTCATGGGAATAATTCTTTAGTTCTACTATTTTATTGGAGATGTTTTGCAGCATGTCCCTTGAATTTTTTATTCTAACTTCAATGTCTTTTATTCCTTCTATACCTTTTTGTGCTGATGAAATGGAATTTGAAATAAATAGGATCTTATCCATTACATCTTCACTAATATTTTCCATGGATTTATATACTGTATTAGCTAGATTATTTGTATCCTCAAGCATCTCAGTTTGTTTTTGGGTATTGGCATCTGCTACTTCAACTGAAGCAGCTATGGTTTCAGAGGAGGCAAGGCTTTCTGCAGCCAATATACTCAGCTGCTCACATACATTAAATACATCTGTTGATATTTTAATTTGGGTTTTTAAATTATCCATAATCTGTTTATATACTTTGTTGATTGTTCTCCTGGCTTCTTTTGAAATACCTGCATCCTGAGGTATAGAAAAATCTAAATTGTTTATATTTGAAATAAGCCTTATGATTTCTTCCCTTTCCTTATTATCTTTAACTTTCATTAATATTACAGTAAGGACTAAAGAAAGGCCTACAACGCCCAGTAAATTTAGAATAATACTATCTAGATAATAGGCTGTCAAAAAGCTTATGGTGAAAAAAATAAATGAAATGAGAAAAAGCTTTAAATAACCCCAGTAACCCCTTATTCTTTTGCTCATAATAGACCTCCTTTTCTTTAGCTACTTATTTACCCCAGCTTCCCTAATAGCCTTCATTAAATTTTCTGGAGTTACAGGTAGTTCTGTAATTCTTATTCCTATGGCATTGTATATTGCATTTAATATGGCTGGAGCAATTGGTATAATCACTGGTTCACCTATGCCCTTAGCACCATAGGGGGCTGTCATTTCTGGATCTTCTATGATTATCTTCTCTACGTCTATCATATCCATGGCTGTTGGTATCAAATATTTTGAAAACCTATTATTTTTTATTACTCCCTTTTCCAGTTTCAAGTCTTCAAACAGGGCATATCCCAAAGCCATGGCAAAGCCTCCATCCATTTGACCTTCTAATAAATGGGGATTTACAGCCCTACCTGCATCTTGGGCAAAGGTTGCCCTTAGGAGGTTTACTATGCCTGTATTTGTATCTACCTCTACTTCCACTGCACAGGCATTAAAGGTATATGGCCAATAAGGAGCACCCTGACCTGTTTCAGGATCCATGGTGGTAGTTTGGGCTACGAATTCTCCTTCTGCTTCTATTATTTCATCTTTATAGATTTCACTTAAACTTTTAAAGGATATGCGTTTTTGAGGGAAAATACTTAACACTACTTCTCCACTATCTAGCACTAGACCTGCTGTAGAGTTTAACCCAAGCTCAACTTTTGCCTTTTCAAACAACTTGCTTCTCAAATTCTCACAGGCAATTTTTATGGCATTGCCAGTATTATATGTTTGCCTAGTTGCTGCTGCTGTACCTGAATCAGGCATCAAAGATGTATCTTCATGGATTAAATCTATATCTTTCTCTGTTAATCCAAGGATTTCCGCCCCTATTTGTATCATGGCAGTTTTTGCACCCTGGCCTACCTCAGTAACTCCACAGTAAATTCCAATTCTTCCACCTGGAAGAAGTCGGGCCTTAGCCCTTGATATATCTGGAAATCCGTTTCCATAGCCAGTACCATAGAAGGAAACTCCTATTCCAATACCTCTCTTTTTCATTATTTTCCCTCCTTCCATAGTTGGGAGAATTTAAAGCTTTTATCTACCGCTTCAATACACCTATCTAGAGGCACACTGTCTACTAGAACCTGACCTGTTGCTGTTATAGAGCCCTTCCTAAAGATATTCTTCATCCTAAATTCTATTGGGTTCATTCCCAACTTTTCTGCCAAGGCGTCCATTTGCTGTTCATGGGCAATGGGTACTTGTGTGGCACCGAACCCCCTCATGGCTCCTGTAAATGGATTGTTTGTATAAACTGCATAAGAATCTACTTTCACATGGGGGATGACATAGGGACCTGTAGCATGAACTCCTGCCTTTCTAAGAACATTCATGGCCCAAGAACAGTGTGCTCCTGCATCTCCTATGATTTCCGCTTCCATATATTGGAGGTAGCCATTTTCATCTGCTCCTGTTTTATACTTCATTATCATTGGATGTCGTTTTGAATGGGCTAAGAAGGATTCTTCTCTACTATATATGACCTTTACTGGCCTTTTAAGCACCATGGCAGCTAAGGCTAAATGGATTTGAGCTGTTATATCTTCACGTGCTCCAAAGGCTCCCCCTACATTTGTATTTATTATCTTTACCTTTTCTTCTGGCAATCCTAGATTTATGGCTACTTCTTCCCTATCATAATGGGGGTATTGGGTAGCTATAACTACAACTACAGTTCCATCTTCTTCCACATAAGCAAGTCCTGCCTCAGGCTGTAAAAATGCATGCTCTACCATTGGAGATTTATAAACATTTTCTACTATATATTTGGATTTTTTCTTTCCCTCTTCTATATCTCCCCGTCTTAATTTATAATGGTATATGATATTTGAATCTCCATGGATTTTTGGAGCGTCTTCTTTCATGGCTTCTATTGGGTCAAATACTGCAGGCAATTCTTCGTAATCAATCCTGATTTTTCTATAGGCTTCTTCACAAGCCCTTACTGTTTCTGCCACTATAAAGGCTATGGGCTCACCTACCCTTATGGCCTTTCTGCTGGCAAAGACTTCATGGTCCTTCAATACTACTCCATGCTCATTTTTATTTGGCACATCCTTATAGGTAAAGACCTTAAGTACCCCATCTACCTTTTCTGCCTCCCTTATATCTACTTTTATATAGGCATGGGGTTTTGTTGACCTAACTGTCTTTCCATATACCATATTGTCTAAATATATGTCTTGGGGATACAGAGCCTCTCCTGTTACCTTAGCCTCAGCGTCTACTCTAATAATATTTTTCCCTACCATATTTAATTTCATCTCTATTCCCCCTTCATATATACCATTGCTTTTTTGGTGGCCACTAGCATTTTATTATAGCCAGTGCACCTGCAGAGGTTCCCTGAGATTCCTTCCCTTATTTCCTCATCACTGGGATTAGGGTTTTTATCCAATAGGGCTTTTGTAGCCAAAACCATACCGGGTATGCAGAAACCGCATTGTACTGCCCCTGCCTCTATATAGGCCCGCTGGACTGGATGAAGCTTTCCATCTTTTTTTAAACCTTCTATGGTCACAATATTTGAGCCATTAGCTTGGAAGCCCATGACTAGGCATGAGTTTACTATTTCTCCATCCATAATAACAGTGCAAGCCCCACATTCTCCTTCACCACAGCCTTCCTTGGTCCCTATTAAACCAAGTTCATCTCTCAAAACATCTATTAATCTCATGTTTTCATCTATGGAGATTTCATATAATCTATCATTGACAGTAAGACTAATGTCTACCATGCTTTCACCCCTTTTTCAAAGACAAGAGCCTCTTCCAAGATTTCCCTTAATATGGTGGATATGGCAATTCGCTTGTATGGCAAGGTTGGCCTGCCTTTTAGCCTTTCATCCATAGAATTTCTTAAAGCTTCTATGGCCCCTTCTATTGTTTCTTCATTCAAGCTTTTACCCAATAGATAATCTTCTACCTCTTTTTCTCTCATGGGAAATTTGGCCAAGGCTCCACTGGCCACTCTTATGGAAGTTATAATGTTATCATCAAACTCAATGAAGGATGACAGGGTAAGTCTAGATATGGCTAAGGCCTTTCTAAGGCCAAGTTTGGCAAAGGTTAGAACCTGATTATCCTTAGGTTTTTTGAATTTTACATTTACTAATAATTCATTTTCTTTAATGGAGTCGTAATAATAATCTTCTAGGGATATTTCCCTAGTTCCCTCTATACTTAGCAGGGTTACAATACTGTCTAAGGCCATTAAGGGTGGAACAGAATCCGCCGCTGGTGAACCATTGGCTATATTTCCTCCTATGGTACCCTTGTTTCTTATTTGGGGAGAACCAACCATTTTACATGCTTTATGTAATCCATATAGATTGCTTTGAAAGATTTCACTTTCCACTATTTCAGTAAAGGTTGTAATGCTGCCTATGGTAATATATTCTTCATCCTCTTTAATACCTTTTAATTCCTCCACTTTGCTAATATCTATTAAAAGCTCCGGTTCTATTACCTTATTTCTCAAGGCTATAACTATATCAGTTCCCCCTGCTATAACCTTAGCCTTATTTTCATATTCACCAAGTAACCTGACAACCTCTTCAACACTTCTGCCCATATAGACCTTTTTTATGTCCATTCTTTCACCCCTTACAGGTTTTTTGTTTTAAAATAGCCGCCTCCAAACAGAAGGCGGCTATTGATTAAATGAATATCTCCTTTAACACGAATAAAACAGCCAATATATACATGGTTATGGATACTTCCTTGTATCTTCCAGTTAATGTCTTTAATACTGCATATGAAACCATACCAAATACTATACCTTGAGCTATACTGTATACAAAAGGCATCATAACTATTGTTAAGAAGGCAGGTATTGCTTCTGTAAAATCTGTTAAATCTATTTCTTTAATTGGACTCATCATAAATAAGCCTACTATGATAAGCGCTGGTGCAGTTGCTTCCCCTGGAATCATTAAGAATAATGGAGAAAGTATTAGGGCTAACAAGAACAGGATTCCTGTTGTAAATGAAGTAAGTCCAGTCCTACCACCTTCAGCTACACCTGATGCAGATTCAACGTAAGTAGTTACAGTTGAAGTACCTAAGCAAGCACCTACTGTTGTACCTATAGCATCAGCTAAGAGGGCTTGTTTTACCTTAGGTAATTTTCCTTCTTCATCTAACATATCAGCCTTTGATGCTACTCCTATTAAGGTACCTATGGTATCGAAAATATCAACAAATAGGAAGGAAAACATTACGATCAACATATCCCAGGTAAATACATTTGACCACTCAAATTTGAAAGCTACATCCCTTACTGATGGAGGTAAGGAGAATATACCTAGAAAACCTCCTTCTGGCAAATTGGTTATCCCCAATGGTATACCTATGAGAGTCGTAATTATAATGCCAAAGAACAGTGCCCCTTTTACCTTTTTGGCTAATAGAAAGCCCGTTATTATAAGGCCTATTAAGGATAATATTGGCCCTCTTGTAGTTAACTGCCCTAGGTCAACGATTGTACCTTCACCAGGAACTACTATTCCAGCGTTTACAAAACCAATTAGTGCTATAAATAAACCTATACCTACTGACACCGCCTTCTTTAAGTTCATTGGAATTGAATCGAAAATTGCTTCTCTAACATGGAAAAATGATAATAGTATAAAGATAACCCCTTCAATAAACACTGCAGTTAGGGCAAACTGCCATGATCTTGACATTCCAAAAACTACTGAATAAGTAAAGAAAGCGTTAAGTCCCATACCTGGCGCCAAGGCAAATGGATAGTTTGCTAATAATGCCATCATAAAACATGCTATGGCAGATGATACCGCTGTAGCTGTAAATACCCCACCTATGTCCATACCGGTTTCTGACAACATCCCTGGGTTTACTGCCAGGATATAAGCCATGGTCATAAATGTGGTTAATCCCGCTAAGATCTCTGTCTTTACGTCTGTCCCCCATGTTCTTTAAGCTTAAATTGCCTCTCTAAAAAACCTACACTTGAAGCTTTGTCACTAGACATAATACTCCTCCTTTAATTAAATTTAAAAATTGAATAAATTTAAAATAAACCTCCTTTCTAAAAATTTACTCTTTTATTATATTAAACTTCATTTAGTATTTGTACCGTTCTTCTATTCAATTATAGGAGGAAGGACTTTAAAATTATTAACATCTATTAGCCCCTTATCAGTTATCTTCCACTCTGGGCTAGTAGATAGGGATAAAAAGGATAAATGCATAAGAGGTGCATGGATTTTACAACCTAAATCCTCTCTTATAATCCTTTCTAGTTCAGCAATTTTCCTGCTAACCTCATGTCCATCTAGTTCATCTGTAATTAGTCCTCCCACTGGTAACCTCATTTCAGATAAGACTCTTCCCCTATTTGCTATGGCGATACCTCCGCCCATTTCTATAACTGCATTAACAGCAATTGTCATATCTCTAATATTGGTACCTACTACCATTATGTTGTGAGTGTCATGGCCCACAGATTCTGCAAAAGCCCCCTCTCTTAAACCAAACCCCTTTACAAAACACTTACCTATAGAGTTAGACCGATTATATCTTTCAACACAGGCTATGGCCAAGGTGTCCTTAGATACATCTGGTTCAACTACTCCCCTATTTGTACGTAGGGTTTCCTCCCCTTTTCCTGTTAAGTTTTGATCAGGTATTACTTCGATACACCTAACCCTTACAGTAGCTGAGTCTGCTGTGATTTCTAAATCCCTTTCGTCAATGGGACCCCTTTTAACAGAGTTTTTTACCTCAGCTGGATAAGTATATCTAGGTAAATCTATTAGGAGCTCACCATTGGCAGCTACCAATTGACCTTTCAAAAATACTCCTGCTATGGTCATTTCATAAATATCATCTATAATTGCTATATCTGCTTGCTTGCCAGGAGCCAATACTCCTACATGGTCAAGGCCAAAATAAGTAGCAGGATTTATAGTTGCCATTTGAATTGCCTCAGCTGGACTTACTCCTTCCCTTATGGTCCTTCTAATTATTTCATTCATATGACCTAGGGTTTCTAAGTCTGCTGCCACCATATCATCTGTGGCTAAGATACATCTCCTTGAGTCCATACCTTCTTCTGTAACTGCTCTTATACACTCTGCCATATTCTTCTGGGTTGAGCCTTCCCTCATAAATAGGTATACTCCTTGACGTAGCTTTTCCACTGCTTCTTCCTTTGTTGTAGTCTCATGGCAAGAACATTCTCCAGCTGTGGCTATAATATGGGCAGCCAGCTCTTTTCCGAATAACTCTGGGGCATTACCATCTACTACCATGTTCTTTGATCTTGCATACATGGTAGAAGCAAGTAAATCTGTAATTATCTCTGGAGTATTCCTATATACATGCTTAGCATTGCTAAAACCTTGTAACTCCCCAATGCCTATTATATTTTTATAATTTAGTAGGTCTTCCATATCCTTTGAGCTTATGTCATAGCCAGGAGTTTCCATTCCTGGGCAATCGGGTGTCAAGGCTGGAACTACTAAATATACATTAGATGGCACATTGTCTATTTCATCGGCTAAGGCTTTCATCCCTATTGGTCCTAGGGCGTTTCCTATTTCATGTGGGTCGGCTATCAAGGTAGTAGTCCCGGAAGGAATAGATAGCCTCGAAAATTCCGTAACCGTAAGCATACTAGATTCAAAATGCATATGGGAGTCTATAAAGCCTGGCGATAAGTATTTTCCACTTACATCTATTACAGTAGTATCCGGCCCAATTAAGTCTTTGCAGTCTCCCACCAGCAAAATATATTGGTGTTTTATGGCCACATCAGCCCTATATATTTCTCTAGTAATTACATTGACTACCTCTCCCCCTACTAGGACCGTATCTGCAAATTCTTTGTTACCCATTAGTGCGTCGATCATGGACCTATACTCCATAGCCTTTTTCAAGTACTTAGTATCTTTCAACCCTTTCCCCCCTTCTATGGTTTGTTCAACAATTCTTTGTTTACATCCATTTCATCTATAATGCCTATTATGGCAGCATCTATAGGGGCATCTAGTTTCCTAGCAGCTATCCTACCTGCAGTACCAGTAGTATAAACTACTAATTCACCTATACCTGCACCTACAGTGTCTACAGCAATGATAGGATCTCCTTTTGGATTTAAGTCTAAATCGAGAGGCTGTGTAATCATCAGCTTAGACCCTATTAATTTTTCGTCCTTTCTAGTTGCAACGACAGTTCCTATTACCTTTCCTAAGAGCAAGTTTAGCCCCCCTTACTTAAATTGGATTGAAATATTTTTTTCCTTTGCCCTATCCTTAGCCAATGGGGTTATTATGGTTCCCCTAGGTAACATTAGATTTGAACCGGGCGATATGGACAGGATATCATTTTCTGTAATCACCTTTTTATCGCTTTCACTTATATTCTCTTTTATGGAAATTCCTTCTTCCTTGAAAAAAACCTGGTTGAAGTTGACTTCATCTATTTCTATAGCTCCCATATTTTTTAAGGTCTTTATATGGGAGGCTATCAAATTTGAGATTTCAGTATTTTTTGTTTCTTCCCCTAAGTATTGTTTTACTGAGGTAAAATCTAAGTATACTTTTTTACCCTTGTAAAGAAATGTCCATATAAGGTTGGGCACAAAGCTATCTATCATGCCTAAGGAGACTTTCGACAAGGTATTTATTGTAATATTAGGTCCTATTAAAACCGAATATTCCTTTAAGATATCCTGTAATATAAATATATCTTCTTCCTTATAAACTTTATGCGGATTTATATAATCTATTATCCCTTTCGAATCTATTATTTGCTCTGCCATAAAGGAAAAGGCTAAGGATATTTTTATCTCTCTCCCCTTTAATGACCTTATATATTCTAATTTCTTATCTAATTTAATGTTGGAGCCATTGAAAACTACAATAACTCCATTACCGTCCGAACTTCTTGCCCCCTGTAACCTCCTAGTAATATCCTCCAATACCCTAGAAGTTATCTTGGTTTTCATCTAAAACACTCCAATTGGTTTATTCGTACTGACTTAAGATGACCCTTTCTACTTCTGCATGTGGTCTTGGGATTACATGAACTGAATGTAGTTCTCCAACAGCCCTTGCAGCTTCTGCGCCGGCATCTACTGCTGCCTTTACAGCACCTACGTCTCCCCTAACCATAACTGTTACAAGACCAAAACCTATTTTTTCATACCCGACTAAAGTAACATTTGCAGCCTTAACCATGGCATCTGCTGCCTCAATACTTCCTACTAATCCCTTAGTTTCAATTAATCCTAATGCTTGACCCATTCTGATTCCTCCTTATTATTTATTAATTTTACTTGTCTTCCTTTTTACTTTTACTTTCTGCCTTCTTAGTTTTGCCTTCCACCTGGCTGTCCTTATTTTTATTTAGGTTTTTTCCAAATTTGGCAATTAGTGCTTCTACTTCTTCATGGGGCCTAGGGATTACATGGGATGAAAATATTACTCCAACCCTATTGCCAGCTGCAACCCCTGCATCTACAGCTGCCTTTACAGCAGCTACTTCCCCAGCTATTTGTATGTTTACACCTACTGCCTTGCCTACACCTATAACCTTTTCAAATCCTATCAAGGTTACATCAGCAGCTTTACTTGCTGCATCTAAGGCAGTTACAGCAGTTGTAAGTCCCAATGCTTCTATGAGGCCCACTGCTTTACCCATTTTACACCTCCGCCTTTATCAATATTTATTTTTGACTCTCTCTGCTGCTTCTTCTAAGGTTAAGGTTTTTTTAGCATTTATTCCTTCAGCAACTTCCCTTTGACCTTTTATAAGGTCTAGTAACAATTGTTCTTCCCTTTCATCTAGGTTGGAAATACTTACTCTACCAGATATACTTGGACTAATAATAGGGCCCTTGTTTACTAAGTTCTTCATTCCAACCCTAGATAATGGATTTACCATATCCTTTCACCACCATCAACATGGAAAACTTTGTCTACTTCATCATGAGGTCTTGGAATTACATTGGCTGAGATCACCTCTGCAACAGCCCCTGCCCTAAGCTTTGCAGTTTCCACTGCTGCCGTAACTGCAGCTACTTCACCAGCTACAGTAACTGAGACTAAGCCAGAACCTACGATTTGAAAGTCCATTATCTTCACATTGGCAGCCTTTAGCATGGCATCTGCTGCTTCTATAGCCCCAACCAAGGACCTGGTCTCAACCATTCCTATGGCTTCTCTCACTTTACCACCTCTCTTTGGATACTAAAAACACATATTTCACTATGTTCTACAAAAGTCTATCTTTTTATTGTTTAAGTATTTGGAAAATATTTGCTAATATCTATCTTATCATATCCTGGTATTACGGCCCTACTAAATTTTCCATTCTTGTCATTTAATGGTTTAGTTGCATCTATGCCTACCTTATCTGTAACCCCCCTTAGGTCATGGGATGGTTCCAAGGACGACCCTAGGGCTCCTTCAACTATAACGAAGTCCATTGAGGCTTGGGCTCTAGTAGTTATTGCCCATTCTATATCCTGTAGGTCGAATATATCTACATCATCGTCTACTATGACAACTTGTTTTAAATCCTTATTTAGGCCTAGGGCAGCAAGGATGGCAGTCTTTCCGTCTCCTTCCCTTTGTTTCCTAATGGATACAAAGGCATTAAACCTATAACCTCCACCTTCCGTCACATTTACATCTACTACATCTAGTTGGTTTTTTAGATGATAATATAGTTCTACTTCCCTAATCAATCCATTGGATACATGTTCTTCTCTGCATGGGAAAGCAGTTTGGTAAATGGGATTATTCCTATGCAGTATACAGCTCACTTCTATAATTGGATGGAGACCTTGAGAACCATAATAACCCATTAGCTCTCCAAAGGGGCCTTCCAAGTCCCTTTTGCCTGGCACTATTTTCCCTTCAAGGACTATTTCTGCATAGGCTGGAACCAACAAATCTACCGTTTCACAGGGTACTAACTCTAGGGGCTTACCCCTTAGGCTAGAATCTATTTCAAACTTATCTACTCCATAGGTTGCAGAACTTACTTGAGATGCCATTAAAAATGGTGCATCATAGCCTAAGACTATGGCCACTTCCAAAGCCTTTCCCTGTTTTTCTAGATTTAAGAAATCATTTGTCAGTTTAGGTGAAGCTATTAAAGCAGATAGTTTATTTCCGCCATTTACTTGAAGCCTTCTAATGGAGGTAAAGAATTTACCTGTAGTAGGGTCCTTAACTACCATTATGCCTGCTGTAATAAAACTAGATGAGTCCTTCTCCTGAAACTTATTTATAGGTAACATTTTTGGCAAATCTATGTTCCTCTTTATGATATTTTCTTTAATGGGGCCAGTTTTAACTATTTTATATGGCTTTGGATTGACTATAGCATCCATAAACCTTTCTATCCTATTTTCATGGGTCATGCCTAATAAGCTGTAGATAATTTCCCTATCCCCATATAGGCCTCCTATGGAAGAAAGGGGATTGTTCTTTATTTTCTTAAATAGGATAGGCTGTTTATTGTTAAAATAGGAGAGTACTGCACCCATTTCATAGATATGGTCTACTTCCCTATCGCACTCCAAAAGTAGCTTTCTTTCCCTTAAAAAACTCAAAGTGCTTCTTAGCATTTCTCTCCCCCCTTTCTACCCTTTCCATCTATTAACCAGGTTGTTTTCAATACCTAAGGTATCTAACAGCCTGCCTGTCATATTGATTACCATGTCTTCTATGGTCTGTGGATGGTTGTAAAATCCAGGACTTAGGGGAAATATGGTAACTCCAATTCTTGCAAGTTTCAGCATATTTTCCAAATGTATAGGGCTTAAAGGAGTTTCCCTAGGAACTAGGATTAGTTTTCTCCCTTCCTTTATGGTTACGTCACAGGCCCTTGCTAACAATGAATCAGAATATCCATTGGCGACACTAGATAGGGTTTTCATGGAACAGGGTATTACTATCATCTTATCTACTTTGAAAGAGCCACTTGCTATTGGGGCTGCCAAATTTTTATTGTCATGGTAGTAGGTTGCCATGGATTTCAGCTCTTCAAGGTCAACACCACATTCATGCCTAGTTACATATTCTCCCATGGCAGACACTACAAGATGGGTTTCTATATTTAGTTCTTTCAGAGCCTTAAGCAAGGAGATGGCATAAATCGAACCGCTACCTCCAGATATGCCAACTACTATCTTCATCTTATTTCCTCTCTTTCTATGTATTGGAAAGGCGGTTAAAGCCCAGAAGGTATATGGTAGGAGGCCTACCATATACCTGATTTTTTTACTCTACCTTGTTTTCTGGGTCTCCTCCACCTATCCATGGATCTATTCCCTTTTCCCATGCTTCCTTATATTCATCAAAGGTCATTAGTTTGGTAAATAGGCTTAAGTCCTTCAATCCATATTCGTGCATCTCTTTAGTTTTTGAATAAGTGGCATCTGTAAGTGTAATAACCTTATATGCTCTTGCCAATGCATCAGTAGCAGTACTCCTTACACAAACATTAGTCCAAGTACCTGTAACAACTACTGTATCTATGTTTTCTTCCCTTAAATAAAGGTCTAAATCTGTATAGGCAAATCCGCTATGTCTTCTCTTCTTTACTATATATTCATCCCCTTGAGGTTTTAGCTCTGGAATAAAGTCAGAACCCCAGGTTCCATCTACTGCGTGAACTGGTCTTACTTTAAAGTCTGCATCATTTTTTCTATGGGCTTCTTGGATATGGACTACCTGTACATCGTAGTTGCCCTGAGCATTTCTTTCCCTTACCCATTTTAAGATTTCTTGAAGCTTTGGAATTATGACCCTATTTCCTTCGCAGTACAAAGCTCCATCTGGATGGGCAAAGTCGTTTAACATATCGATTATTAGAATTGCATGTCTTGTCATTAAAATTCCCCCTTGATATTAATTAAAATGTTAACTTCCTTGGCAGTATTTGTATTTTTTGTCTCTTTACAAATTTTCCAAAGCCTGGTTGTACCTTGATACCCTTAATTCCTCTTATGTGCTTATCTATTAGCTCTGGATGTTCTTTTCTATAGGAGTTTTCGTATTCCTTGCTATATAGATTTGGATACTCTTTAAATATTTCAGGATATTTTTCTTCTATTCCTTCAGGATATTTGTGAACAACTTTTTGCAGTTCATCATCTGTTAATTTAGCTAAGGTGCTGTCGTCTTCATCTTTAAATACTAAGTGTCCACGAACTATGGTCATTGCTACTTTACCTGTTAATTCCATACCTTCTAATGGAGTATATCCACACATGGAAGCTTGCTCCTTAGGATCTATGACCCATTTCTTATCTAAATCTATTATTGTAAAGTCAGCATCAGAACCAATGAACATGGCACCCTTCTTTGGATATAAGCCATAATGGATTGCAGCATTGGTAGATAGTATTTCTACTAATTTGCTTAAAGAAATCCTGCCTTTGTTATAACCTTCACTGACTAGTATAGGAACCATGGTTTCTACACCTGGTATACCTGGGAATGCAGTCCAGATATTCATTCCCTTTCTGGCCTTTTCACTTTCTATTTCATATGGGGCATGGTCTGTGGCTACGAAATCTATACTGCCATCATTTATTCCTTCCCAATGCATTTCATTGTCTTTTTTAGTTCTCAATGGTGGTGCTATCTTAGCTAGGGCACCATACTTGGACATGGCATCTTGATAATTCAATGTTAGATAATGTGGACAGGATTCTGCTGTTACATTTAGTCCCCTTTTCTTCGCTTCTCTAACCAGCTTTGCACCTACTCCAGTACTCATATGAACTATATGAAGTCTGGCTCCTGTATCTTCAGCAAAGCTTATACCAAGCTCAATAGCAACCTTTTCCGCTAGTTCCATTCTGGCTTCTGCCCAAGCTGGTCCGTCCATTCTGCCTTCTCTTTGGAATTTTTTCACATAGAAATCACACATAGCAAAGTTTTCAGCATGTATGCCTATGGGTAGTCCTGTTTTAGCAACAGCTTTAAAGGATTCATACATTTCAGGATCTGTTACCCTGGGAAAGGTTGGTACCGATGGAGTCATATAGGCCTTAAAGGCAACTACGCCATAATCTGCCTGCTCTTGTACATTGTGGAGCCAATCATTTCTTACGTCTTCCCCAGTTACTCCACCCCACATAGCATAGTCTACTAGGGCTTGGGGTGCCACTAAATCTAATTTCAGTTTCAATTGCTCCACACTTCTGGCAGATGGAACTGAACAGCAAGGCATATCGATTATAGTAGTTACTCCCCCTCTAGCTGCAGCTGCTGTACCAGTTAGGAAATTTTCCCTATGAGGAAAACCTTGATACATAAAGTGAGTATGGGAATCTATGCATCCTGGCAATGTTAAAAATCCCTTTGCATCTATTATTTCCTTAGCCTCTACCCCATCAATATCTGTTAGAAACCCTGCTATTTTCTCATCTTTTACTAAGATGTTGGTAAGGACTGTGTCATCCCCCTGAGGTATCCTGGCATTTGTTATAATAAGATCATACATAAATAGTCCTCCCTTTATTTAATTTGTACTAATAATATCACATTGAGATTAAATATTCCTTGTTAGTTTACTATAAAAATTTATGGTCTTATATGCGAATAATCCAAATCTTTTGTGGGAATACTATAATATTTTTGTGTATTTTCTCCATATTTTTTAACAATTTATTAAGCTATAATACTATATACTTATAATAGCCATAGTTATACGATTTTCATGATGTAGTTTATTATTTTTATATTTGGAGGGGATTGGATGGTATTAAAATTAATTGATTTGTCTCAGGAGATCTATCAAGGTATGAGTATTTTCCCAATGCATCAGCCTACATTTATAATGACCAATATGACCCATGAGGAAAATATGAAGAAAACAGGAAGTAAGACCTTAGGTTTTTCTGCAAGAAATCTACTTATAAGCGAGCACTGTGGCACCCATAGCGATGGGGTATGGGAATATAATCCAGAGGGACCAACCATAGACAAAATGCCTTTAGAGTATTTTTGGGGCTCTGCCATATGCCTTGATGTATCCCATGTGAGATATCCAAATTACATTGAACCAAGGGATTTGGAAGATTCCTTAAGGAGATCTGGCCAAGAGATTAGAAAAGGAGATATTGTTCTATTATATACAGGTCACCACGATAGGGCCTTTGGTACAGATAAGTTCCAAACTGAATACTCGGGTCTAAGCTATGAAGGTGCTAAGTGGCTGGCTGAAAGAGGAGTTGTAAATATTGGAGTAGATGCTCCAGCCATTGACTTAACTCCCGATGATATTGATTTTTCTGCCCATCGGGTTTGTGGAGAATACCATATAACCAATACTGAAAACCTTTGTAATCTAGACAAGCTAGTGAACAAGAGATTTTTATACATTGGGCTTCCTCTAAAGATTAGAGATGGTTCAGGTTCACCTATTAGGGCTGTAGCCTTAGTTGAAGAATAAAAAAAGATTCTTCGCTAACTCAGTATGACTTAGGATTTACTCCCCCTATGGGTCATTCTGAAAAAGCGAAGAATCTTTTTCTTATTTATCTAATAGTTTCTTTATCTTCAAGGCAATTTCCAAGTTCAGCCTATGGTTGGGATTTTCCAAATCCATGCCCGTTATTTCGCAAATCCGGTTAATCCTATAGAGTATCGTATTATAATGGGTAAAAAGCTTTTCAGATATTCTAGTTAGGTTGCCATTGTTATTAAAATATTCCTCCAAGGTCTTTACCAGTTCGGTAGACCGCTTTTCATCATAATCTACCAAGGGCTTCAATGTAGTATTGTAAAAGTCTTCTAATTCATCTTGCAATACATCTTGGGATAGTATTTTAAATATTCCCAATTCATCAAAGGTAACTACTTCGTTTGGAGAAATTACTTTTCCTATTCTAACGGTTCGAACTGCATCTTGAAAACTCTTATCTACATTATCTAAGCCTTTGTATATTCTCCCAATACCTATTTTCACATTTAGAGAATTAAACTTGTTGGATATGCACTCTAGGATTTTTTTGTTAAAATCCTTCAATCGACCTGATATTTGTGAATCATCTACAAAGCTAAGTAGGATTTGAATTCCGTTGGCCTTAGTGGAAACTATCCCTTCAAGCTTTAAGTATTCCATTAATTCTTCGATTATGGATACTATTGGATTTAGGTAACCCTTCATATATTCAATGGATAGGTCCTTATCCTTTCTATCATCATCAAACTTAAAGCTCATGACTTCTATGACATAATAGTTATCCAATGGCAGGTTAAAAAACCTAGCCCTATCTAAGGCCTTTTTCTTTCTTTTTGGGTCTACTGATATTAAATCTTCGAAGAACTCAGACCTATAGCGTATTTCAACTTCTTTTATAGATAATTCCTGCAGTATGCAAAGGGAAATGGTGGTGGATACTGATTCTATAATGGCTAGATCAAAACCTCCCAAGGGCATATCTGTACTCCAAGTAAATAGATGGCCATAGATATGGTCCCTCAAAACTATTGGCATTATCATCCTCTTTACAAATTTCCCATTGATTAAAACCCTATCTTCTATTAGCCTTTTAGATTTATTTTTCGTATTGTTGGGATTATAAAATTCCCTAACTTCCCCTATCAATTCATCATATATATTTTCACTTATTCCACTCAAACATTCTACTATTTCATTTGAATAGTTTAAATGAAGTATTACTGGATTTCGTACATTTTTTTGTACAATTTCCGTTAAAGTCTCCAAGCCACTGCCTTCTAGCATTGCATTCATCAAGTCTTCATGCACTTTTTCAATTCTCTCTAATAGAGAGGCTTGTTTATTAAATATCTCCTTGATGGTGGCCATCATTACTTCTGACAGGGGTATAGAATAATGAATATCGATTATGGGAAAGCTCAAATCATTGGCTAATTCCAATATTTCATTATCTAAGGATTCTAGATAGGGTGTAATCTTAATACCGATGCCAGCTAGTTTTTTCTTGGCACATTGAAAAATTAATTCTTTTTGAGCATCTATATTGTCTTGTTTGAAGGAGTAGGCAGTTGTTAATAGGAACTCCCCCTCTGTTGTCCATTCCACTATATCTGGGTCAGCCATAATATTTACTCTGGATATGGTGTTTCTGACTCCTCGAAATCCTGCAATTAATTTGCAGGATTTCATTACATCCAGTTTCAACATATCCTCTATGCTAATACCGTTTTGCCTAGCCATATTAACACCTTCTTTGAAAGAAATTTATCCACTTACTACTAAAATGGCTTCCTGACTTTTCTTCCCTTTACATATCTCTCTATAATGTTTCTATCATCACCTATATAGATAAACTTTTGTAACCTTTCTTCTATGGTTAAATCCTTTATACCTGTAAGGGGAGAATCGTCTATGATTAAAGCATCAAAATCATAACCTTCTTCAAAGCTACCTACTTTTCCAAAGAAACTTCCTCCACCCTTAGTGGCCAAGTAAAAGGCTTCACTAAAACTAAGTGGGGCAAGTTCTTTCTCAGTTCCTAACCATTTCATCTTTGATGCTTGTATGGCTCCGGCTATGATCCTCATCATACTTAGGCTGTTTCCACCAGAAATATCTGAGGCCAAACCTACTGGTACCCCCTTATCTAAGAACTTCCTAAGAGGCATAATCCCACTGGATAAATTGTAGTTGGAATAAGGACAGTGGGCGGCATAAACACCATTTTGGGCCATTAAATCTATTTCTTCATCAGTATTGTAGATACAATGGGCCATTATGGTCTTTGTTTGGCCAAATAGATTATAATCATCATAAACTGAAGCATAGTTCTTTGAATTAGGGAACAGTTCTTTTACCCAGATTACTTCACTTGTGTTCTCATTTAAATGGGATTGTACTGGTACCTTATACTTTATAGCTAAGTTTCCTAGGGCCTCTAAAAGTCCTTCAGTACATGTAGGTACAAACCTAGGGGTAATTATGGGTTTTACTAAATCAGATTTATCATTATATTCCTTTATTATCTCCTCCGTATCTAGGATGGATTGATTAGTATCCTCAGTTAATTCCTTTTTAGTATTTCTGTCCATATTTACCTTTCCCACATAGGCTCCAAGACCAGATTCTACAAATAAGTCCATTAATAGTTTTGTACTTTCCTTGTGAATACTGGCAAATACTACTGACCTTGTGGTACCGAATCTCCATAGGTCATTTATAAGCCTTGTAAATACCCTTCTTGAATATTCTAAATCTCCGTATTTTTCTTCTTCGGGAAAAGTATAGGTCTCCAGCCAAGGAATAAGTTCCTTATCAAGCCCCAACCCCATATTGGGGTACTGGGGAGCATGAAGGTGAATATCTATAAAACCTGGTATAATCAATTTACTTGTATAATCCTCCACAGGATAATCTTTGTAGGATTCCTCCAAGTTCTTAGATATCTTTACCACTTGCCCATCTTCCACAATTAAATAGGCATCCTCATAGATATCTAATTTATCCTTTGATGAAGTAAAGGCTATATCCCCCTTAACCACCATTTTATCCATAAGATTTCACCCCTTAGATTATTATCTAGTAACCTTAAAGCAAAATTTGATTAAAATTACAGATATATTATATTATTTGCTAGATAACAATCCTATGTATATATTATACAAATTGGCAGGATAGTTTATAATTTTTAATCTATTTCCATTATTCTTAAATTAGTTAATATGCTGCCTACAATCTCCCTGTTTTGTCCATATATGGGTGCTGCCACAGTAATACAAGGTGTATGGGTGACTAGCGAAATATAAGGTCGGGTTATATGGTTATTACCCTTCATTACATCTATAAACCAGGGCCTAAAGGCAAAGTCTAAGCCAATTCCCTTTGTGCTATCGGAGGCTATTACCTTACCTTCATCATTGGTTACATAGACAAAATCCAAGTATTGGCTATTATCCATGAAGCCTCGAAGTAACTCCGTTATTCTTTCCTTTGACATATTATTTAGATCTATTTTTTCAGATAGGTCTACTAACAAGCCTAGTATTCTATTACTTTCCTTAGATTGGCCTTCACTTAATTGTGATGCCTTTACGAAATTATCAGTCAATTGATTTTGTGACATTGACATGGAATGTAGCTGTTGAGAAATATTGTTAAGCTTGTCC